>Ga0316204_10000933_pt1 | contig 90900 bp, 90 predicted proteins | sample 6monrhotite_MG_2_FD_205661 | JGI IMG/M metagenome (GOLD analysis project Ga0316204, IMG submission 205661) | Microbial mat bacterial communities from mineral coupon in-situ incubated in ocean water Damariscotta River, Maine, United States -... | ecosystem: Environmental > Aquatic > Marine >... | reverse complement strand
ATGACGGAAGTCGCCTTTGTGCTGATCAATTTGCTGGTTCTTGGATTCCTCTTCGGTGAGCGCGCCGTCAAGAATCTTTTGCCGTTGGTTACGTCGTTCCTGTCCGCCCGACAGGGTGAGAGGTAAATGACTACTCTACTTTTGTTAATGGTGATCATATTTGGCTTCGGTGGGTTGTTAAATGCAGGCAACTCAAGTGACCTTCCGGACAAAAGCGACTTTCGACCTGTGATGGCTGGAGAATATAGAGACCTTACATGGTTTCGGAAATTAAAATTGGGCACTGCCCCCTATGTAAACCCTCGCTTGTTGAGAACAGCGGTCGTTGTTTTTCAGTATCGACTTAAAGACTTTGACGGGTCTATGACCCCTATTTTAGTGGAGCGGATGGTTAAGGGCGATGTTGCGCCCGCGAAGCGCACTGATGGATACTGGGATGTTGAAACAAGCAAGAAATTTGATGCATCCCCAGGTCTCAAGAGTTGGCTTGCGGAGATGGGAATCTCTTCTGATATACGAGAAGGGGAAGATGTGTCCTTTATAAGTCACGATAAAGAATTGCTTGGGGCTAAACCCATAGGTGAATTAGTCTCTTGGCATGCGGTTCACCCAACGGTTGATGTGGATGAGCAGCCCCCCACCTCTCCCTAACCACCTCCGGTGCCGGGTTTCCACCGGCTGCGCTCTGTCCAAGGGCCACGCCTTCGTAAACGTCGCTCTGCCTTGAGTGATTGACGAAACAACCCCACAAGGCTCCTTACAAAAACCGTTGCCGGGCATCTCACCCCGGCTGGACAGTTAGTCGTTCAGAGGCAGTTTCCCCCCTGCCACTAGGGCCGTCATACCGCCATGACGGTGGCCTACTCGGGCAACTCTTATCCGGGTACTGGTTTCGGTTCTGCTTCGCCGGATCGTCATCATCGCCCTTTCGCTACGGGATTTCTTTACGCCCTCTTTTGCGAATCGTATCCCTAACCCGCTGTTTGTTTCACTTTTTCTCAAATATCAGGGTCAAAACCCATTCTTTAAATCGTCGGCCTGCATCCTTCTTTGGGTCAGCACGATCCAAGCGACGCCATTCCCGCTTGGATTTCTGGTAGCTTTACGCGGGAATCGCGCAGCTTGCCGGTCAGCGCCCATGCGACATCCTTGATGGTCTCGGCGTCAGCTCCTTCCCGGCGCATGGCGCAAACAGCTCCCCCAGCATCCGCAATCAATTTCAGCGCAATATCTCGTGTTGCTGGGTCGTTCCAATATGGTCTTGGGTCGTTCATAATTTCTGCACCCTCCTATGCGGGAAGTAGATCATCCACGCCCCAACCATCTGTCGAGCCGTATCGCATCTCGATTTCCTCATCACTGGCAATTGAGATGTTAAGTTTTGATCCACAACCGCGTTGATATTCCCATTCCAATCCGACGACGACATATACGTCTGGCCAGTCCGAAAAATATTCGTTGTTTGGACTTACCCTGACAGCATGGCCGATGCGGAGCGGCGTGATTTCATGCATATGTTTTTTAATATCCATCTTCGTTAATCCCTCTTAATCGGTTTTCACTTTTAGGCGTTCCACAGCGCTTTCAATCGTTTCGGCTTCATGAATGTAATTCGCTTTTTTGCGGGCGGGCATGTAACAGGCGTGCTGTCGGATCGACAGAGCCTCCTCCTCGGCTGCACTCAAAACAATTTGCATATCTTCTTCCATGTCTGCCTCTTTCGCTCATTTGCGGTGTCTCCAAAACTTTCCATCCCTGGCACGTCAGCGTCCGCCTTTGTATACGGGTTGCCATACTTGGTAGGACGCCCGACATAAACGGCACCTTCCGGCATCCGCCACCCCTTTGTCCGTTTCCGCTGTATGCGTTTTGGCATTACATAGACCTAGCTTACGATAACGTGACGTTAGCGCCGGTTTCCGCCTTGATCCGTTCGGCGTAGGAATTCGCTTCCCGCTCCATCGCGTCAGCGACGGCGTTAATTCCGACGCGCAAATGTTTAGGGTCCTGCTCTTTCTTGTCTTTCGAAAAAGCCACACCACTCTGCATTGCGTGCGCCGCTTTATTGTATCGCTCTTTGTTATCCATCGTCTTTCCTTTCGTTGTTTTAGAGGCTCGTTTGGGGTTTTGTTTTCTTCATATCGCGCACACAGCACAGCCCGGCCCCTCGCTCCGGGCCTTGCCGCCCTTGGATGTCCAGATTGATTTGCCGATCTGGCTGGCAACGGCTTGTGTCGTGAGCAGTTGTTGGCGTCCAAAGTCGTCGTATTGAAACGCCTTTTCTTTCCATGCGTCGCCACCAGCAAGGCAGGGGAAGCAGCCAACACGACCAAACCCGGCCCGATACAATGGATTCTCCCGCCCATTAAGCCGTGCCATGATTTCACCTTCTGACCAGTCGAGGACTGGAAGGCGAAACATCACGCCCATCTTTTGTAAATATTTTGGGTATTTTTGCGGGATCACTTCGTGAGGCGGGTATAGTTGTGTTGAAATTTTACCCTGATAACGCTTGGCGCGAGCGGGGCTTTCTTTTAGCCGCATTCCGTACCACACTTCAAATCCATGTCCCTGTCTTTCCGCCAGTTCGCGACAATAAATTTTCGTTTCACGTATCTTTAGTTCGTCTGTGCAATGCCGCGCACCACCACCCGGGAACCGTCCGTATTTGATGCTTTTTCCCAACACAGACCCGCCACATACGCGATCAATCTGGATGCCGTAGTTCTCGGACATCCAAGCGATATGACCATAGGTGAGAGGGTGCTCAAATTGAGTGTCACAGAAAAGTCCGCCAATTTGGGAAACGTCAAAGTGCTCCAGTGCCAATTCAAGGCAGGCCTGTGAGTCCTTTCCGCCTGAAATCGGAACGACACATTTGATCATTTTCCGTTCCTCTCACTGTCCTGATTGTCCATACGAATTCGGGAATAGGTTTCGGCACAGGTTTCGGGAATGGCTGAATCCTGCGAATTCGTGGTTTTTCCTGTTTGACGTGCCGTTTGCATGTATTTTTCAAGCTGCTTGCGCTTGCTGAACCTTCCCGCCGTAATTGCGATTTCTTGTAGAAGGCCCTCGTCTTCAGCCAGTTTGACGACTTCTTCTAGGTCGCCCACCTCATGCGCCAGACGATCAGCGTTGTTATAATTCTGACCGGGCTGCACCTCTTGCAATCCGAACCTCAACGCCTTCGTGGCCCGATGCTGAATTTCAGCCGCCTCCTCAATCAAGATCGTGAGAATTTCCCGCTCTCGGGGCGTGGGCAGTGGAAATCGTGATACAAATTTATCCATTGTCGTTTTCCTGCTGTGGGGACTGTAGCTTTTTGAGGGCCTTTATTTTTTCCAGTTTCGATCTTTCCTGATCAACTCGCCTTTGCGCGGATGCCAGATCAGCCTCTGCGCTGGAAACCAGATACGCCTTCGCTTCTTCAAAGGTATTCCAAAATTGGGCGTGGGAAGATCGGCGGTGTTGGTGCTGTTCGTCCCAATGAAAAACAGACGTATCTGTCGCTCGCTCGACACCCACCTTTACGATAGGGATGTTTGAAGGTAATGACCGGCCCGTTTTGAAAACAATCATTCTGAATCCCCCGGTGCGGACGTGTTCTTCACGATCTTCATGCTATTGGGGCGACTGGCGGCTGCCCTCTCTTTAAAGGACAATTCTGCAATGCGCCGCTCAAGCATCGCAATTTTACGATCACAGGTCTTCATAGCGGGGCTATCCTTGATTGTTGTAATACCGGCTCGTTTTTCTTTCCACAACGACAATGCGTCTTGGGCGTAGCCGAGAGGATCACTACAGGCATCACGCATCATCTTGGCGCTCCTGCTGTACCGACGGGTCTGATTCAAGCCGGTACCATGCGGATATACCGTTGTATGAAAGACCAACACGTGACGGTATCTGCTCGTCGGAGTTAGGAATCCAAAAAGCGAAACATTTTGGCCACTTCTTTGGATATGCAAACCTTTGAGCCAGTCGCCGCCACCCCGCTTTTTTCATTTGCCAGCACTCCCGTTATCGGACAAGGCAGAACGAGCCGCCTCAATCAAATGTACGGAAAATTTTACATAGGCATCGCCCATCGGGTGCGGTTCCGCGAAAGGTTTGAGCGCCTCAGATACGGCGCTTTCGGCAAGATCATTCTGGCTTCGACCTGTTTCGGTGGATGCCTTGTGTAAGCGCCGACAAGTTTCGTTACCTAAGTAGATCGGTGTTGTGTGGTGAAATTCGCGGGTAAATTGGGAGTTCCGAAAATCGCGGAAAGGTGCGGATTGTCGCGGCCCTTTCACGGCGGCAATGGTAGACTCTCTATATATAAGGTCCGCCAATCCAATTGACGGGGCGGGGGAGTTCAGTTTTTTCAAACTTTTGCAGGATATCATGGGTTTTCCACCCGTTTTTTCAAACTTTTATTTGGAAAAACTCGCAGAATTCCAACGTTCCCGCCCGGCCTGTCACGCCGGAGGCCGCGGGTTCGAGTCCCGTCACTCCCGCCATATTCCTAAACAATGGCCCGAAAATTTTCACTTAAAAACAGTCCCCGCCAATCTATCATTTAAACCGCGCGCGGCTGGCGCTTTGTTGTTCCCTGTGAATGCAAGCGTGCTCGTCAGGGCGCGCTCTGGATAAGCCTCTCTTCCTTGACGAGACTTAATAAAACCGTCATGCCCGTGAAACAAATCTATCCGCCTGGAGTGTTGTAGGGTTCATCATGAGAAAAACGGACATTGGGCTGCGGCCCACCAGGAAGGAATGATAATCCATGCGTATCAAAACCCTCACCAGATCAGCTCTGCTTGCGACCACCGCCTTGACCTGCGCGATCAGCACCACCGTTTATGCGGGCGTTGTGAAATCGGTTGAGTTCATTGGAATGGAAGCACCGAAATCCCTTAACGAGCTTTCGACCACCTATTCAGGGGCCAAGGCGAAAATCTCCTATACGGACGGAAAGGTCGAAACCGTAGATCTGACCTACAAGACGCTGTTCGAAAACAGCGACCTTGTCGGCACAAACCGCTATGCGGCCGGACAGTTGTTTGACTATAAGGGCAACCCGGTGATGGACCCCAACAACGATCCAGTCATTGTTGAAACACCTGACGCCAACTCGCTTCTGATGCTGCCGGGTGGCGAAACTTACATGGTGACCCACTGGGAATACGACTGGTTACTGAAGAACGGCAAAAAGGCTTCCAAAACCAAGGGCTGGTATTCCCGCATGCCGATGTCGATGTCACTTACCGAAATCAGACAGAATACGGCGACGGGTAATCTCGCCGCTGTTGATCAGCGCAATATCGACTTTTCCTCCGTCGGTGGCTTGTGGATTCCCTGCGCCGGGTCGCAAACCCCCTGGAACACCCATCTTGGCGCGGAAGAGGACTATGATCTGTTTCTGCGCAATAAAGTCGATGGCGGCGTCAAGGCGATGAGCGAAGTTTATTTCAAAGGTGATAAAACCGCCAACCCGTTCCAATATGGATACAACGTGGAAGTCAAGGTCAACCCTGGCGGCTCGACCGACGTCACCAAGCATTATGCGATGGGGCGTGGGTCATGGGAAAAGGCGCAGGTCCTGGGTGACGGGCGTACGGCCTATATGGGCGATGACGGACGCCATACCGGCCTGTTCATGTTTGTCGCCGACCGCGCCGGCGATTTGTCGTCCGGTACGATCTACTCCGGCAAATGGCATCAGGTCAGCGCTGACAATGCCGGCAAGGCGACACTGTCCTGGATCAGGCTGGGTCACGGTAGCGATGAGGAAATCAGCAAATTGATCCAAACGGAAAAGCTGTCTTCCACGGAAAGCACCATCTGGGAATTTTCCGACACGCCAAAGGCCGGTTTCAAGACCATCCGTGCGGGCCTGAAGAAAGGCGAGGAACATGTCAGGCTGAAACCGGGCAAGGAAAAAAGCGCCGCCTTCCTCGATACCCGCCGCTATGCCGCCTATCAAGGCGGCACCGTTGAATTCAACAAAATGGAAGGCGTCGCCTACAATCCACAGGACGGCAAAGTGTATATCGCCATGTCGTACATGAAAGTCGGCATGATGGAAGAACCCAATGGCCCGGCCGATGATATCCGCCTGCCAAAACTGAATGCGGGTGCGACATACGAGCTAAGCCTGTCGCGCGCCGTCAACGACAGCGATGGCAACCTCATCCCCTCAAATCTTGTCGCCACCACGATGGAAGCCATTCCCGAACTGGTGGGGCGCGATTTGGCGGAAATGGACGCCCTCGGCAACAAGGCCGATCCAAATCGGGTCGCCAACCCCGACAACCTGTTCTTTTCACCGAAGATGCACACACTCTTCATCGGTGAGGACAGCGGTCTGCACGCCAACAACTTCGTTTGGTCTTTTAACGTCAATACCCGCAAGCTGTCTCGCCTGCTGTCTGTGACCATGGGAGGCGAATCTACCGGCCTTCAGGTGGTCGACAATATCGGCGGACACTCTTACATCATGAGTAACCATCAGCACCGCGGTGAACGCATTGAAGTTGCCGACAGCAGCCTCAAGTCCAAACTGGAAAAGGCCATCGACAAGCAAAAGGCCTCAGTCGGCTACATACAGGGAATACCGGGTCTCTGATTCGGAGCGCTCTGAAACGAGAGGGAGGCGAAAACCTCCCTCTTTGCTTTCCGCCAGTCAAATTCCAAATCACCCCTGATTTGACGATTCTGTGCACACGCGTCCATCAATCGCGCTAACTCCGCCAAAAATTACCAGGAAATTTATATCCGCCTGAAGACGTTATTTTGAACCAGTACGGTGTTTGTAAAATCTCTGGTTTTGGTGTTGCCAACAGGGGGAAGGTAGGGCAGGTTACACTTGAATTTCGCATGGGCGTAACGCCTAACGTGCAGAAATAACAAGGGGAAATGACGTGGAGACATTACTGGCGGAATACCTGCCAATTTTGATCTTCCTTGCTATTGCAGTGGCTATTGCAGGTGGTGCGGTTGTGGCCTCTGTAATTGTTGGGCCGCAACACCCCGACGTTGAGAAAAATTCCACCTACGAATGCGGCTTTGAGGCCTTCAGCGATTCGCGCCACAAGTTCGATGTGCGCTTTTATCTGGTCGCTATCCTGTTCATCATATTTGACCTTGAAGTCGCCTTTCTGTTTCCCTGGGCAATCAGCCTCGGCAAGATTGGCGTATTCGGGTTCTGGTCAATGATGATTTTCCTCAGCATTCTGACCATCGGTTTTGTATACGAATGGAGAAAAGGGGCCCTGGAATGGGAATAAACCCAAATTCAGGACTGGTGCATGGCGCCCCCCTCGCTCCGGGTCCGGATCAGGACCTGATACTCAAGCAAGTGACCGGCGAACTCACCGACAAAGGTTTTGTTGTCGCCAATCTGGACAAGGTTGTTAACTGGGCGCGCACCGGATCTTTATGGCCGATGACGTTCGGGCTGGCGTGCTGCGCCATCGAAATGATCCATGCCTACATGCCGCGTTACGATCTTGACCGGTTTGGGGTTGTTCCGCGCCCAAGCCCCAGACAATCCGACGTGATCATCGTTGCTGGTACCCTGACCAATAAAATGGCGCCCGCATTTCGCAAAGTCTATGACCAGATGGCGGAACCCCGTTACGTGATCTCCATGGGATCGTGTGCAAATGGCGGTGGGTACTATCATTATTCCTATTCCGTCGTTCGCGGCTGTGACCGTATTGTTCCGGTGGACGTTTATGTTCCAGGCTGCCCACCAACTGCGGAAGCATTGATCTATGGGATTATGCAGCTTCAGAAGAAAATTCGGCGCACCGGGACGCTTTGGCGTTAACTTTTTATATCAGAATTAAAATTTTGATCGTTAGTTGATTATGGATTTAGACCTTCAAGAACTTTGTGAATACATCACCGATGCACTGAGCAACGATGTTCAGGATTCCGGTGTACGGCTTGGCGAGTTGGAAATTACAGTCAAGCGTGCGTCCATCGTTAACGTGCTGACGTTTTTGCGCGATGACGCCAATTGTCAGTTCAAGCAGCTAATGGATGTCTGCGGTGTTGACTATCCCGACAGGGAACTGCGGTTCTGTATCGTCTACAATTTGCTGAGTCTGGTGCACAACCGGCGTATCCGAATCAAGATTTGGACAGATGACGAAGAGCCCGTCGATACCGTCGTTTCCGTATTCAAAACCGCCAACTGGTTTGAGCGCGAAGTTTGGGACTTGTTCGGGGTTTATTTTTCCGGACACCCGGATTTACGTCGCATGCTTAATGATTATGGTTTTGAAGGCCACCCTTTGCGCAAAGACTTCCCGCTGACCGGTTATGTGGAAGTGCGTTATGATGACGAGCAAAAACGAGTTGTTTATGAACCGGTAAAACTGACACAGGATTTCCGCACATTTGATTTCCTGAGCCCGTGGGAAGGCGCGCCGCGCATTCTGCCAGGTGACGAAAAAGCCGAAGATACTGGCGAAGAGGCGTCCTGATGGCACAATCTGAAATCAAAAATTACAATGTAAATTTCGGTCCTCAACATCCAGCGGCGCACGGCGTTCTGCGCATGGTGCTCGAAATGGACGGCGAAGTGATTGACCGCGCCGATCCGCATATTGGTTTGCTGCACCGGGGCACTGAAAAACTGATTGAACACAAGACCTATGTTCAGTCCGTCCCTTATTTTGACCGGCTTGATTATGTTGCCCCGCAAAACCAGGAACATGCCTTTGTCCTCGCGACGGAAAAGCTTCTTGGCATCGAAATACCGCCACGGGCCAAATACATTCGCGTCCTTTATGCGGAAATCGGCCGTATCCTGAATCACATACTCAACATTACGTCCTATGCGATCGACGTCGGTGCGATGACACCGATGCTCTGGGGTTTTGAAGAGCGCGAAGTGCTGATGGAGTTCTGCGAACGCGCCTGTGGCGCCCGCATGCATATGAACTATTTCCGGCCCGGTGGCGTCGCCTCCGACCTGCCCGCGGGACTGACGGAAGACATCAAGGCCTGGGCCGACAATTATGTTAATTTCATTGACGATCTGGAAACCCTGCTGACGGAAAACCGTATCTTTAAACAGCGCACGGTCGATATTGGCGTGATTTCCGCTGAACAGTGCTTCGAATGGGGGTTTTCCGGTCCCAACATTCGGGCCTCCGGCGTGCCGTGGGATTTACGCAAATCGCAACCCTATGACGCCTATGCGGAAATCGACTTCGACATCCCCGTCGGCGTTAACGGCGACTGCTATGAACGTTATCTGGTGCGCGTCATGGAAATGCGGGAATCGCTGAAAATCATTCATCAGTGTGTCGATAACATGCCCGGCGGCCCGTGCAAGGTTGACGACAACAAGGTTTCTCCCCCGCATCGCGAAAATATGAAAACGTCGATGGAAAGCCTGATTCATCATTTCAAACTGTTCACGGAAGGTTTCCATGTGCCGGTCGGAGAAACCTACACCGCCGTCGAAGCGCCAAAGGGTGAATTTGCCGTGTATCTGATAGCGGACGGAACCAACAAACCTTACCGCTGCAAAATCCGCGCACCCGGGTTTGCCCATTTGCAAGCTATGGATTTCCTTTCGAAAGGGCACATGCTGGCTGACGTTTGCGCCAACATTGGTTCAATAGATATCGTCTTTGGTGAGATTGACCGATGACAGACAAAATCGAATTTGCCTTCAACGCTGAAAACGCCAGGAAGGCAAAAGAGCACATTGCCAAGTATCCGGAAGGCTGGCAGTCCAGTGCCGTCATGCCACTGCTTGATCTGGCGCAACGCCAGAATGACGGTTGGTTATCGCTGCCCGCCATGGACTATGTCGCAAACATGCTCGATATGCCGCCGATCCGGGTCTACGAAGTGGCTACGTTCTATACCATGTACAACCTCAAGCCCGTCGGAAAACATCATGTTCAGGTCTGCACCAACCTGCCGTGCTGGCTGCGGGGCTCTGACGCCATTGTTGGCGCGTGCAAAAAGTCGCTCGGTATCGAGGTTGACGAAACCACGGAAGACGGCCAGTTCACATTGACCGAAGCAGAATGCCTGGGGGCCTGTGTCAACGCACCGATGATGCAGGTCGGCGATGATTATTACGAAGACCTGGATTCTGATTCTGCCGAAAAAATCCTTGAGGATCTGAAGGCCGGGCGCACACCGAAAACCGGATCGCAGGGAATTCGCCACACCTGTGAACCCGCAGGCGGCCTCAGCAGTCTGATGCATCAGGCCGATCTTAAGAGTGAAAAAGCAGGGGATGCGTAATGCTTGACGACAAAGACCGCATCTTCACCAACATATATGGACTGGATGACCCCGGCCTGAGTGGCGCGCAGCGGCGTGGCGACTGGGACGCAACCAAAAAGCTGCTGGATCTCGGGCGCGACAAGATCATTGAAACCGTGAAGGCTTCCGGCCTGCGTGGACGGGGTGGGGCCGGGTTCTCGACCGGCATGAAGTGGTCATTCATGCCCAAAGAAGTGGGCGAACGTCCGCATTATCTGGTTATCAACGCCGACGAGGGTGAGCCCGGAACCTGCAAAGACCGCGAAATCATGCGCCATGACCCGCACAAGCTGATTGAAGGAGCCCTGATCGCGTCCTTCGCCATGGGTGCGCATGCGGCTTATTGTTATATCCGCGGAGAGTTCTTCCGCGAAGCCGAAGCGCTGGAGCGCGCGGCGCAGGAAGCCTACGACTCAGGCCTGATCGGCGACAATGCCTGTGGTGCGGGCTACAAGTTTGATTTTTATGTGCATCGCGGGATGGGCGCTTATATCTGCGGCGAGGAATCCGCCCTCATCGAAAGCCTTGAAGGCAAAAAGGGCCAGCCCCGGATGAAACCGCCTTTCCCGGCGAACGTTGGCCTGTATGGCTGCCCGACGACGGTGAACAATGTCGAATCAATCGCCGTCGTTCCCGACATTATGCGCCGCGGCGCGGACTGGTTCGCCGGCATTGGCCGCCCCAACAATCAGGGGACCAAGCTTTTCAATATATCCGGCCACGTCAACCAACCCTGCACGGTTGAAGAAGAAATGGGAATTCCGCTGAAGGAATTGATTGAAAAACACGCTGGTGGTGTACGCGGTGGCTGGGATAATCTGCTCGCCATCATTCCAGGCGGCGCATCGGTTCCACTGCTGCCGAAATCGCTGTGCGATGACGTCCTGATGGATTTTGATGCGCTGCGCGAAGTGCAATCAGGGCTTGGCACCGCCGCCGTGATGGTCATGGATACATCCACCGATCTGGTCCGCGCAATCACGCGCTTGTCGGCCTTTTACAAACACGAAAGCTGCGGCCAGTGCACGCCATGCCGGGAAGGCACGGGCTGGATGTGGCGGATGATGGAACGAATTGCCGTAGGCGATGCTGAAATCAGCGAAATTGATACCCTGGAGGAGGTAACCCGCCAGGTCGAAGGACATACCATTTGCGCTCTTGGGGATGCGGCAGCGTGGCCCATTCAGGGGCTGATTCGTCATTTCCGGGCGGATATGGAAAAGAAGATCACCGACGCCAAGGCGGGGTCTCCGCAAGTCGACAACCCCAGGGCGGCATGAGGATCTGACGATGGTAAAAATGACGATTGATGGAAATGAGGTCGAAGTCGATGCCGGGATGACCGTCCTGCAGGCCTGTGAACAGGTTGGCATTGAAATTCCCCGTTTCTGTTATCACGAGCGCCTCTCCGTTGCCGGAAACTGCCGCATGTGCCTGGTGTCCATGGAACGGGCGCCCAAACCAGTGGCTTCATGCGGCATGCCGGTGGGCGAGGGCATGGTGATCACCACCAACAGCCCCGAAGTTCAGCAGATGCGTAAAAACGTCATGGAATTTTTGCTGATCAATCATCCGCTGGACTGCCCGATCTGTGATCAGGGCGGCGAATGCGATTTGCAGGATCAGGCCGTCGGGTATGGGCTGGACCGCAGCCGCTACAAGGAAAACAAACGCGCCGTCAAAGACAAATATATGGGGCCGTTGATTGGCACCATCATGACCCGCTGCATCCACTGCACACGCTGTATCCGTTTCGCCAGCGAGATAGCCGGTGTGCCGGATTTGGGGGCGACGGGACGCGGCGAGCACATGGAAGTCGGAACTTACGTTGAAAAGGCCCTTAATTCGGAACTGTCTGGGAACCTGATCGACCTTTGTCCGGTCGGGGCCCTGACCTCTGCGCCCTATGCCTTTAACGCCCGTCCCTGGGAACTGAAAAAAACCGAGTCCATTGACGTAACGGATGCCGTTGGCAGCAATATCCGGATCGACGCCAGGGGCCCGGAAGTCAAACGCATCCTGCCGCGCCTGAATGAGGATGTGAATGAGGAATGGATTTCCGATAAGGCGCGTTTCTCGTGTGATGGCCTCAAACGCCAGCGCCTGGATACTCCCTATGTCCGCCACAACGGCAAACTGCAACCCGCAACATGGCCGGAGGCTTTTGACGCGATCTCGGGCCGACTGAAAACCTTAAAAGGTGGGCAGATCGCCGCCATCGCGGGTGATTTAGCGGACTGTGAAGCCATGACCGCGCTGAAAGATCTGATGGGCGCGCTTGGGTCAAACAATATTGACTGCCGTCAGGACGAAGTGAAATTGGACCCGTCGGTTCGGGCGTCATATTTGTTCAACTCGACAATTTCCGGCATTGATCATGCCGATGCCATTGTCATCATTGGCGCAAACCCGCGCCGTGAAGCGGCGGTTCTCAACGCCCGCATTCGCAAACGGTTTGTCCGTGGCGGCGTCAGTATTGCCGTAATTGGCGAACAAGCCGACCTGACCTATTCCTATGCACACCTTGGGGAGGGGGCATCAGCGCTTCAGGAACTGGCGGCGGGCAAGGGGGCTTTTGCATCCGCCCTGAAAAACGCCAGTCACCCCATGCTGATTCTGGGCGGCGGCAGCCTTACAGGCGAGGATGGCGGTGCCATTCTGGCCCTTGCCCGTGAGGTGACAGAAAAATTCAAGATGATCAATTCCTCGCAAAACTGGAATGGTTTCAATGTGTTGCATACCGCAGCATCACGTGTCGGTGGTCTGGACCTCGGCTTTGTTCCGGCTGATGATGGCCGTGACACGGCGGCTATCCTTGCCGGTGCCGGTGCGGGCGACGTCAAGGCGGTCTATCTGCTGGGTGCGGATGAAATCGATACCTCGGCCCTTGGTGACGCCTTCGTGATTTATCAGGGTCACCACGGCGACGCCGGGGCGCATCGCGCTGACGTTATCCTGCCGGGTAGCGCCTATACGGAAAAAAATGCGACATACGTTAATACGGAAGGCCGCGTTCAGCGGACTCGTCGCGCCATATTCCCGCCCGGTGAAGCGCGTGAGGACTGGACGATTATCCGCGCCTTGTCTGAAGCGCTCGGGCACACGCTTCCCTACAATACGCTGAACGAAGTCCGCGGTCGCATGGTCGATATCAATGACCTGTTCATGAATTCCGACGGGCCGGTTCCTGCGTCATGGGGAGAATTTGGTGAAAAGGGCGATGTCTCCGACGTTCCGTTCCGGTCCCCAATTGACAATTTCTACATGACGGACCCGATCAGCCGGGCTTCGGTTACCATGGCGCGTTGCGCCGACGAATTCCTCGCCCCTTCAGAAGGAAAGACCGGCACTGATGGTTGAACTTTGGGACGGATATATCTGGCCGACCCTGTGGACGGTCATCAAGATTGTAGTCATCGTTGCGCCGGTGATGATCTCCGTTGCGTATCTGACATACGCGGAACGCAAGGTCATTGGCGCCATGCACCTCAGGCGCGGCCCCAACGTTGTCGGCCCGTTTGGTCTGTTACAGCCGATCGCCGACGGGCTGAAGCTGTTTCTCAAGGAAACCATTATCCCCAGCGGCGCAAATCGCGGGGTATTCGTTATAGCACCGATGCTGACCTTTATTCTGGCCCTGGTCGCGTGGTCGGTTATTCCTTTCTCCGAAGACATGGTCCTTGCTGATATCAACGTCGGAATTCTGTTCCTGTTCGCGATCTCGTCATTGGGTGTTTATGGCATTCTGATGGCCGGGTGGGCGTCGAATTCCCGCTACGCGTTTCTAGGCGCGCTGCGTTCAGCGGCGCAGATGGTGTCTTATGAAGTCTCCATGGGCTTTGTCATCATCACGGTGCTGATGTGCGTTGGTTCGCTGAACTTGTCCGATATCGTCGAAGCGCAGAAAACGGTCTGGTTTGTCGTGCCACTGTTTCCCATGGCTGTTATTTTCTTTATTTCGACACTGGCGGAAACCAACCGTCATCCATTCGATTTGCCCGAAGCGGAATCCGAACTGGTTTCCGGATACAACGTCGAATATTCTGCCATGACATTTGCCCTGTTTTTCCTGGGTGAATACGCCAACATGATTTTGATGGCGGCGATGACGTCCATTCTGTTTCTGGGGGGCTGGCTACCGCTGGTGGATATCGCTCCCTTTAACTGGATACCGGGCCCAATCTGGCTGTTCGCCAAAATCGCGTTCTGCCTGTTCATCTTTCTTTGGGTTCGCGCGACCTTCCCCCGGTACCGCTATGACCAGTTGATGCGACTGGGCTGGAAAGTATTTTTACCAATTTCGCTGGCGGCGGTCGCGATCGTCGCCGGGGTGCTGGTCGCCTTTGACCTGGCACCGGTAGTAGGCTGAGGAGAACGGTCATGAGTTTCATCAGCTCCGGCGCCCGTGCAGTCTTCCTCACCGAGCTGGTGAGTGGAATGTGGTTGACCCTGCGCTACATGTTCAGGCCGAAGGTGACGCTTAACTATCCCTTCGAGAAAGGGCCATTGAGCCCAAGATTTCGTGGTGAACACGCCCTGCGACGCTACCCCAATGGGGAAGAACGCTGCATCGCCTGTAAACTTTGCGAAGCCATTTGCCCGGCCCAGGCGATTACCATTGAGGCAGAACCCCGCGACGACGGTTCCCGCCGCACGACGCGTTACGATATCGACATGACCAAATGCATCTACTGCGGTCTCTGCGAAGAAGCCTGTCCGGTGGACGCCATTGTCGAGGGACCCAATTTTGAGTTCGCGACGGAGACCCGTGAAGAACTGATGTACGACAAAGACAAGCTGCTGGCCAATGGGGACCGGTGGGAAACAGAACTGGCGGAGCGCCTGCGCGCTGACGCGCCGTACCGTTGACGGACCTGAGAGTATGATTCAAGCTCTGGCATTTTACCTGTTCGCCTTTATCGCCGTTGCTTCGGGGGTACTGGTGATATCATCGAAGAACCCGGTTCATTCGGTGTTGTTCCTAATTCTGGCGTTTTTCAATGCGGCGGGGCTGTTCGTCTTGCTGGGCGCGGAATTCCTGGCGATGATCCTGGTTGTCGTATACGTCGGCGCCGTCGCCGTCCTGTTCATGTTCGTGGTCATGATGCTGGACATCAACTTCGTCGAAATGCGTCAGGGTTTCCTACAGTATCTGCCCGTCGGCGGGTTGATCGGGCTGATCTTGCTGGCGGAACTTCTGGTTATCGTGGGTGGCTGGCAATTGCCCCCTGATATTGCGCTGAATCTGGCGGCAAAGACGCCGCCGCCCGACGTGACAACCAATACGCATGCGTTGGGGCAATTGATATACACACATTACATCTATCTGTTCCAGGCGGCCGGTATGATCCTTCTGGTTGCCATGATAGGCGCCATCGTACTGACACATCGCAAGAGAACTGGCGTCAGAAAACAAGTCATCCATGAACAGCTTTCCAGACGCGCTGAAGATACCGTGAAACTGCATAAAGTCGAAACGGGGAAGGGAATCTGATGCTTGAAATCGGACTTGGCCACTACCTAAGCGTCGCGGCAATCCTGTTTACGCTGGGCATTTTCGGGATTTTCCTGAACCGCAAGAACGTGATCGTCATCCTGATGTCGATTGAACTTATGCTGCTGGCCGTAAACATCAATCTGGTCGCCTTTTCCTCCTACCAGGGAAACCTGGTTGGGCAGGTGTTTGCCGTGTTCGTCCTGACGGTTGCCGCCGCCGAAGCGGCAATCGGACTTGCGATCCTGGTTGTTTATTTCCGTAATCGCGGCTCCATCGCCGTCGAAGACATCAACATGATGAAGGGCTAAGGGCAGATGTTGGCAACCCTCGTCGTCTTTTTACCACTGATCGGTTCCATCACCGCAGGCATCATCGTGTTCATGCCAAGCGACGACAAGGAAGTTCAGAGCCGCCGCGACTCCGCCGCACAGATTGCGACCTGCACCGGGCTGGTTTTATCCGCTATTTGCGCGATCTTCATTTTCAAGGATGTCGCCTTGGGGGGACACGCCTATACCTATGAGCTGTTTACCTGGGTCGATTCCGGAACACTGGAAGTGTCCTGGGCGCTTAAGGTCGATACCTTGACATCGGTGATGATGATCGTGGTGACCGTGGTTTCCGCCATGGTGCACATCTATTCCATCGGTTACATGCACCATGATAATTCGATCCCCCGGTTCATGTGCTACCTGAGCCTGTTCACCTTTTTCATGCTGATGCTGATCACGGCAAGCAACCTGATGCAGTTGTTCTTCGGCTGGGAAGGGGTGGGGCTGGCGTCCTACCTGCTGATCGGGTTCTGGTACAACAAACCATCGGCCAATGCTGCCGCGATCAAGGCGTTCCTTGTCAACCGGGTTGGTGATTTCGGCTTTGCGCTCGGTATCTTTGCCGTCTTTATGTTGTTCGATACCATTAATCTGGACGCCATATTCGCCGCCGCCGAGGGTAAAAAAGATGCGGTGCTGAATGTCTTCGGCGGTGATTTTCACGCGCTGACCGTCATTTGCCTGCTGTTGTTTGTTGGCGCCATGGGAAAATCGGCGCAGCTCGGGCTGCACACCTGGTTGCCGGACGCCATGGAGGGCCCGACGCCGGTCTCCGCCTTGATCCACGCGGCGACCATGGTCACGGCCGGAGTCTTTATGGTCGCCCGGCTTTCGCCGCTGTTCGAGTATTCTGATACCGCCCTGACGGTTGTCACATTGGTCGGCGGATCGACGGCGATCTTTGCCGCCACCGTCGGCTGTGTACAGAACGATATCAAGCGGGTGATCGCCTACTCAACCTGTTCGCAGCTCGGTTACATGTTCTTTGCCTGCGGGGTATCGGCTTATTCCGCCGGGATATTCCATCTGATGACCCATGGTTTCTTCAAGGCGCTTCTGTTCCTGGGGGCCGGGTCGGTTATTCATGCCATGTCCGATGAACAGGACATGCGCAAGATGGGGGGCATCTGGAAACATATCAAGGTCACCTATGTGCTGATGTGGATCGGATCACTGGCGCTAGCCGGGGTCTGGCCGTTTGCCGGGTACTACTCAAAAGACACCATACTTGAGGCGGCCTACGCCTCCCACACCGGCATCGGTCTCTATGCCTTCTGGATCGGGATTGCCGCGGCGCTTCTGACGGCGTTCTATTCCTGGCGTCTGTTGTTCATGACCTTCCATGGCGCCCCCAGAGCAGACGAGAAAGTCATGGCTCACGTACATGAGAGCCCGATGGTTATCATTCTGCCGCTGGTCGTCCTGGCCGCCGGGGCCTGCTTTGCCGGATATCTGGGGTACGAAAATTTTGTCGGACACAATTCCGCCGAATTCTGGGGCAACTCAATCATCGTCCTCGACAGTCATCCGGCGCTTGAAAACGTCCATCATGTTCCAACCTGGGTAAAATACCTGCCATTGGTCGTGGGCGCGATCGGCATCGCGCTGGCCTACGTCCTTTATATCATGGCGCCGTCGCTGCCTGGAATGATCGCCGCGAGATTCCGGTTCATCTATCAGTTCCTGCTGAACAAATGGTACTTCGACGAACTCTACGACATGCTGTTTGTCCGTCCGGCCTTCAAACTGGGGCGCGGGCTTTGGCAGACCGGGGATGGGCTGCTGATTGATGGTGTTGGCCCGGACGGGGTTTCCGCCGTGGTCCGCAATGTCGCCCGGCGCGCGGCTGCGTTGCAGACCGGTTATCTCTATCACTATGCCTTTGCGATGTTGATCGGCGTTGTCGCTCTCGTCTCATGGTATCTTTTCGCACACGTAGGGTGAGACTGACATGAGCGACATTCCAATTCTATCGCTGCTCACATTCCTGCCGCTATTCGGTGCAGTACTGATTCTTTCAATTCGAGGGGATGAGAGTATTGTCGCGCGGAACTCCCGCTGGACCGCCCTTTGGACATCGGCGATCAATTTTGTTGTATCGCTGTATCTCTGGTTCAAGTTCGACACCACCACGGCGAAATTCCAATTCGTCGAAAACGTTGACTGGATACCCCAACTCGGAATTTCATACCACATGGGTGTGGACGGTATATCGTTGCTGTTCGTGCTGCTGACGACGCTGCTGACTCCGATCTGTATCTTGGCGAGCTGGGAGTCCATCAAGGACCGGGTCAAGGAATACATGATCTCGTTTCTGATATTGGAAACGTTCATGATTGGCATGTTCTGCGCGCTTGACCTGATGGTGTTTTATATCTTCTTCGAAGCCGTGCTGATCCCGATGTTCCTGATCATCGGTGTATGGGGTGGGAAACGCCGGGTTTATGCGGCCTTCAAACTGTTTCTATATACATTGCTGGGGTCGGTTTTGATGCTGCTGGCCATGCTGGCGATGTATTTCGATGCCGGCACCACGGACATGGTTCAGTTGATGAAACACAGCTTCCCCACGGGAATGCAGCCGTGGTTATGGCTTGCGTTTCTGGCATCCTTCGCCGTCAAGGTTCCCATGTGGCCGGTTCATACCTGGCTGCCGGACGCCCACGTCGAAGCACCGACAGCAGGGTCGGTGATCCTGGCCGGTGTGCTGCTGAAGTTTGGCGGCTATGGATTCCTGCGGTTCTCGCTGCCGATGTTTCCGGAAGCCAGCGTGATGTTCACACCGCTGATCTTCACCCTCAGCATCATTGCCGTGATCTATACCTCGCTGGTGGCGTTGGCTCAGGAAGATATGAAAAAGCTGATTGCCTACTCGTCCATCGCCCACATGGGGTTTGTGACGGCAGGCACCTTCACCATGACGACACAAGGGATCGAAGGGGCGATCTATCAGATGCTGTCGCACGGTGTGGTCTCGGCCGCCCTGTTCCTGATCGTCGGTGTGGTCTATGACCGCGTCCACAGCCGCGAAATCTCCGTCTATGGCGGGCTCGTCCATCGAATGCCCGCCTATTCGCTGATCTTCATGTTATTCATGCTGGCTTCTGTCGGATTGCCCGGCACGGGCGGCTTTGTTGGCGAATTTCTGGTGCTTGTCGGGCTGTTTCAGGTCAATACCTGGGTCGCGGCGCTGGCCGCAACCGGTGTTATTCTGGGGGCCGCCTATATGCTGTACCTCTACCGGCGCATCATCTTCGGTCAGTTGACCAAGGAATCGCTGATGAAAATCAAGGATTTGAGCCCACGCGAATGGGCGGTGTTCGCTCCCTTGATCTTTTTGACTCTGTGGATGGGGATTTATCCGACCTCGTTCCTCGATTTTATGCATGTATCTGTTGAAAACCTGTTGAGTCAGGTTCAAACCGCGTTGGCCGCCAGTGGTCAATCGCTGGTCGCCGGACACTAGGGAGACAATGGCAATGGCACAAATTCCCAACCTTGTTCCAGCCATGCCGGAATTGTTTCTGGCGGTGATTATCATGGTGCTGTTGATGTTTGGTGTTTTCCAGAAGGCCGAAGGCGCCGAAGGAGAGGCCAAAACAGCACGACTGACATCCTGGCTAAGTGTTATCTGCCTTGGTCTGGCGATGATGATGGTGCTCAATGTCAGCGCCACGCGCATGGTTGTCTTCAGTGACCTGTTTATCAGCGATTCCTTCGCCATTTTCTGTAAGATTCTGGTGCTGGTTGGTGCTGCGGCGACGCTGATCATCGCCCAGGGCTTTTTGGGTCGGCACGAAATGGCCCGGTTCGAATACCCGATCCTGATTATCTTTGCCACGCTCGGCATGATGATGATGCTGTCCGCCAACGACCTGATCTCGCTTTACGTGGGTCTGGAAATGCAGAGCCTGTCGCTCTACGTTCTGGCGACCTTCCGCCGGGACGATGGGCGATCAACAGAGGCCGGTCTTAAGTATTTTGTACTGGGCGCCCTGGCATCCGGCATGCTGCTGTATGGCAGTTCTCTGATTTACGGTTTTGCCGGAACGACCAACTTTGACCAACTGGCGCAACTGTTCAGCCAGGCCGGAGACCATGCGCCGCACCTCGGCGTCATCTTCGGCATCGTCTTCATTCTGGCCGGGCTCGCGTTCAAGGTTTCCGCCGTACCTTTTCATATGTGGACACCCGATGTTTATGAAGGCGCACCGACGCCGGTAACCGCATTCTTCGCCATCGCCCCAAAAATAGCCGCGCTTGGCCTGTTTATACGGGTGATGGTCGGTCCATTTGGTGATCTGGTTGATCAATGGCAGCAGATCATTGTCTTTGTTTCCATCGCCTCCATGCTGCTCGGTGCCTTTGCCGCCATCAATCAGACAAATATCAAGCGCCTGATGGCCTATAGTTCCATCGGTCATGTCGGGTACGCCCTGATCGGTATCGCCGTCGGTAACGAAGCGGGTATACGCGGTGTTCTGGTCTATCTGGCTATTTATCTGGTGATGAACATCGGCGCCTTCGCCTGCATTCTTTGCATGCGCCGCGGAGATCGCATGGTGGAGAACATCAGCGATCTGGCGGGCCTCGGGAAAACCCACCCGATGCTGGCTGCGGCCCTTAGCGTGTTCATGTTTTCGCTGGCGGGAATTCCGCCACTTGCCGGTTTTGCCGGTAAGCTGGTTATCTTTATGGCGGCGATTGATGCTCATCTTTATGGTCTCGCAGTGATCGGTGTCCTGGCGAGTGTGGTCGGCGCATTTTACTATCTGCGAATCATTCGGGTGGTTTATTTCGACTCACTGGAAGAATCCCTGGATAAACCTATCGAAAAAGAACTCGGCGCGGTTATCGGAGTGACCAGCCTGCTGATCGTCCTCTTCTTCCTGTATCCTTCTCCTATTATGGAAACGGCCAAAACAGCAGCGGCGTCCTTGTTCGCTGGCTGATGAACGCGCCCCGTCTTCCCAGCGTCTATAACCTGATCGCACTTGAAACAATCGGCAGCACCAACGCCGAAGCGAAGCGGCTGGCCGCGGAAGGGGAGGGTCCGGCCCCCGATGGAACGCTGATATGGGCGCGCGAGCAGACGTCCGGTCGTGGTCGGCGAGGCCGGGGCTGGGAAAGTCCTAAAGGAAATCTTTATACCTCGCTTATTCTGCGGCCTGAAATCCCCATTTCTCAGGCCGCACAACTGAGTTTTGTCGCCGCCCTCGCCGTATACGATGCTCTTGGAAGTATTGGCCCAGCCGGACATCAGGTCCACTGCAAATGGCCCAACGACATCCTGCTGAACGAAAAGAAGGTTGCCGGGATTTTACTGGAATCCGAAGGCGGGGCAGGCGGGGCACCGGCCGACTGGATCGTTCTTGGCATGGGGCTGAATGTCGAATGGCACCCGGAAAATATCGAATTCCCGGCAACGTCGCTACGTTTCGAAGGATTTCCCAATACGGTTGAGGAAGCGCTTGAGGCCTACGCCAAAAGCTTCCTGTTATGGACAAACCGCTGGCTCAGCGACGGGTTCGAGCCCATCCGCAAAAACTGGCTGTGGCGCTGTCTGGGAAAAGGCGAGGCAATCGAAGTTCGCCTTGAGAACGAGAAAATAAACGCTATCTTCAAAGACATGGCCGAGGATGGCGCGCTGATCCTCGACGACAATGGAAGCGAACGCCGAATCACGGCGGGCGACGTTTATTTTCCAACAATCAGCTGAGAAATCGTCATGCTTCTGGCAATTGATTCTGGTAACACCAATATCGTTTTTGCCGTGTTTGAAGACGACGGCAATATCAAGGGAGAGTGGCGTTCTTCCACAGACGGCAACCGCACCGCTGATGAATTCGGCATCTGGCTGGAACAACTGATGCAGTTATCGGGATTTAAACGTAAGGACATTTCCGCCGCCATCATCGCCACCGTCGTTCCGGCGACCCTGTTTTCCCTGAAAACGCTCTGTCGGAAATACTTTGACTGTGATCCTCTGGTGGTCGGTGAGGAAGGCGTGGACCTTGGTCTTGCCGTCCGCCTCGACAGGCCGGAGGAAGTGGGGGCCGACCGGTTGGTCAACGCCGTCGCCGCGCATGAATGTTATCAGGGGCCGTTGGTCGTCATTGATTTTGGCACGGCGACCACGTTCGATGTCATCGCCAGCGATGGGGGATATGAAGGCGGGGCCATCGCGCCGGGTATCAATCTCAGCTTGGAAGCGCTTCATCAGGCCGCCGCGCAACTTCCCCGCGTCGCCGTCACCCGTCCCGGCAAGGTGATCGGGCGCAGCACCGTCGAAGCCATGATGTCAGGAACCTTCTGGGGGTACATCGGCATGATCGAAGGCATGATTGCACGCATACGCCAGGAATTTGGCGAACCCAATTTACGGGTTATTGCGACAGGAGGGCTGGCCCCGTTGTTTGCCGAATATTGCGACATCATTGAAACAGCGGATGAAGACCTGACGCTTCGCGGCCTGTTATCCGTTTACCGGCGCAATCAAACATGAGCGCCCCCGCAAGCGACGACCTTCTGTTCCTGCCGTTGGGTGGCGCCGGAGAGATCGGCATGAACCTTAATCTCTACGGGCTTGGACCAACGGGAGGCGAGCAATGGATTATGGTTGATCTGGGCGTCACCTTTAACGATGGCTCCATGCCGGGTGTTGACCTGATCACGCCCGATCCGGCGTTCATTGAAGCGCGGCGCGACAAACTTCTGGGCCTGATCCTGACCCATGCTCATGAAGATCATCTTGGCGCAGTCCCGTACCTTTGGCCTCGCCTCAAATGTCCGATTTACGCGACCCCGTTCACCGCATCCATTCTGAAAGCCAAACTGACCGAAGCCAATCTTCTTGATCAGGTCAAGGTGGTCATTATTCCGTTGAGCGGCAGCTTTTCCATCGGCCCGTTCGAACTTGAGCTCATTACCCTGACCCACTCCATCCCAGAACCCAACGCGGTGGTCATCAGAACGAAACAGGGAACCGTTCTGCATACCGGTGACTGGAAATTTGACCCTGACCCGGTGACAGGTTCGACATCGGATATCGAGGCTCTCAGAAAACTGGGGGATGAAGGTGTTTTGGCAATCGTCTGTGATTCCACCAACGTCTTCAATCCGGGAGAGTCCGGTTCGGAAGCCGACCTGCTGGAAAACCTGACGGCGGCAATTGGCGAGTGTGAGGGAAAAGTCGCGGTCGCCTGTTTCGCCAGCAATGTGGCGCGTCTGGAAACGGTTTCCGCCGCCGCCCGGGCCAATGGCCGCGATGTCGTCTCCGCCGGACGGTCGCTCAAGCGCATTGAGCGCGCCGCCCGTGAAAACGGCTACCTGGTTGATACACCGGCCTTCATAGATCAGGAAGATGCCGGTTATCTGCCAGACCAGAATATGCTGGTCATCTGCACGGGTTCTCAGGGCGAACCCCGCGCCGCGCTGTCGCGGATCGCGGCGGGCGACCACCCCAGCATCACCATGGGCGAAGGGGACACCGTTATCTTTTCGTCGCGCATGATCCCCGGAAACGAGGTTTCGATCGGGCGGCTGCATAACCGGTTGATCCGCCGGGGTGTGCGGATTGTTACGCCGAAGGACCGCTTCATCCATGTCTCCGGCCATCCCGCCCGAGATGAACTGATCGAAATGTATCAATTGGTCCGACCCAGAATATCCGTGCCTGTTCACGGCGAACTTCGCCACCTGCGTGAACACGCCAGACTGGCCCTTGAGTGCCAGGTCGAGACGGCGGTGGTCACTGAAAATGGCGGTATGGTCCGGCTTGCGCCGGGCAACGCCGAAGTCGTTGCCGAAGTCCCCACCGGGCGCCTGTCGCTGGAAGGAAACCGGATGATTTCCATCAGCAGCGAAATTCACAAAAGCCGGGTCCGGGCCATGTGGCACGGAACAGCAACGATGACAATCGCCATTGATTCCAGCAGTAAGCTGGTCGCTGCACCACAGATCACGACGACCGGGCTGTTTGAAGCCGATGATGATCCTGTGCTGCTCGATGCCTGTGAGGTTGCACGACAGGCGGCGAAAACGGCGTCACCATCGGATCAACGCGATGACAACAGGATCGCGGAAGTGGTGCGTATTGCCGTACGTCGGCACTTCAGAAATTCACTTGATAAGAAACCCGTGACCACGATCCACGTGGTCCGCGTAAACTAGTCGAAGGAGCCGACCATGATTGGTCGTTTAAACCACGTCGCCATTGCCGTTCCCGACCTTGATCAGGCGACCGCCACTTATCGAAACGCGCTCGGCGCAACCGTATCAGCCCCCCAAGCCGAACCGGATCACGGGGTTACGGTGGCCTTCGTCGAACTTCCCAATACCAAGATCGAATTCCTTCAGCCCCTGGGCGAAAACTCTCCGGTTCAGGCGTTTCTTGACAAGAACCCCTCGGGGGGCATGCATCATGTTTGTTACGAAGTTGACGATATCAACCGTGCGCGCGATCAGTTGGTCGCCGAAGGAGCCAGGGTTCTGGGGAATGGTGAACCTAAAATCGGCGCACATGGAAAACCAGTCCTGTTTCTTCATCCCAAAGATTTCTGCGGAACCCTGGTAGAACTTGAACAGGCCTAGACGGAATACAACAATGACCCTAATTGAAGCCTTAGTCGTGTATGTCATCATCTGGTGGCTGGTTCTGTTCATGGTGTTGCCATGGGGGATCAACAGGGTAGACCCCGATAGTCTGCTTCCCGGTCAGGACCCCGGATCTCCGGCCAAGGGACGGATGATCCTCAAGTTATTTGTTACCTCAGGCATCTCTGCTATCTTGCTGGGGATTTATTATCTGGTCGTATTGTCCGGTGTGGTCACTTTTCGCATGCCCGCGTAGGGGCGTTTGGACCTGATATAGGGATGGCGATGACTGATTTTGCGACAATTCATGAGGCTGCTCTCAAGCGTCACGGGGAGGAGGGGGTGCAGGCCCGGCTGCCTGAACCGGTATCGGCCGACGTGCTTCGCGAAATGACTGATGACCGATATCTGTCGCAAATGTCCTTTCGTGTTTTCTCGACCGGTCTGAAGCACGACCTCGTTCGTGGCAAATGGCCGGCCTTTGAAGAAGCGTTTTATGGATTTGATCCGGCGTGGGTCGGCTTTATGAATGACGATGACCTGAACCGATTACTGGGCGACGCCCGCATTATCCGTCACGGCGGCAAGATCAGGGCGACATTTCACAACGGCACCGCCATGCAGGAAATTTCCGCCGAATTCGGGAGTTTCGGGGCTTTTATCGCCGACTGGCCCCGCGACGATGTGATCGGCCTGTGGGAAGACCTTGGCAAACGGTTTAAACATGTCGGCGGTAATTCCAGTCCTTATTTCCTACGCATGGTCGGCAAGGATACGTTTACCATGAGCAACGATGTCATTCGCGGACTCAAACACTGGTGCGGACTGGAGGCGGCGGGGAAAAACAAGACCGGCCGTAAATTGATGCAGGCTCAGTTCAACGCGTGGGCCGAACAATCCGGGCGTCCCTTCTGTCAACTCAGCATGATCCTGGCGCTATCGACCGAGGTATAAAATCAAGTGTGGTATTGTGACGTCGCCCCCGGCCATGAATTTCACGGGCCATATCATGACACGGAATATGGGTTTCCCACATCGGATGAAACCGTATTGTTCGAACGCCTCGCCATGGAAATCATGCAGGCGGGGCTGTCGTGGATATTGATCCTCAAGAAACGCGAAAACATGAACCGGGCATTCGCCAATTTCCAGGTTGACAAGGTCGCCGCTTTTGATGATCGGGATGTTGTAAGACTTCTCAATGACGAAGGCATCATCCGCAACCGTCTGAAAATCAACGCCATCATCGAAAACGCCAAACGCATTCAGGCCTTTCGTCAATCGCACGACGGTTTCGCCAACTGGCTCGCCGCCCACCACCCGCGGGCCAAACCCGACTGGGTGAAACTGTTCAAAAAAACCTTCAAGTTCACGGGCGGCGAAATCACCGGGGAATTTCTTATGAGTACTGGTTATCTGCCCGGCGTTCACCGCAAAGACTGCCCGGTGTACAAAAAGATTGCCGACCTGAACCCGCCCTGGATGCGAGCGCCGGAATCAGTTTACAGCGACGAATGAGAGGTAAAAAAGGGGCACCTTAACCTTTCATTAAACGCCTTCTGGGATACTGCGTATCTGAATGTTGCCAACCACAGAAGTGGACTGAATAATGAAAAATCTGATTTACGTAACCGTACTCTGCTCGTTCCCTGTACTGCTGGCAATTCAACCTTTTCAACTGTTTTAGAAAATTCGTTTTCTCCGCCGGAACCTTCATTCTGCGGTCTTATGCCGTCGGAGCGATTTGTGCTGCCTAATTCCCGCTCACAACAATCGCGGTGTTAGACATTACCGCTGGTATTTCATAAGTTCCCTTGTCGGTTCACGACATCTGATTTGACCAACGAATGACATAAGGTTCACCATGCGCCTGACGCGATATTTCATGCCGACACTCAAGGAAACGCCCGCGGAGGCCCAGGTTGCGTCCCATCGTCTGATGCTGCGCGCCGGAATGATTCGCCAGGCCAGCGCCGGGATTTATTCGTGGCTGCCGTTGGGGTTCAAGGTGCTGGAGAATATCGACCGGATCGTTCGCGAAGAACAGGATGCCATGGGCTGTCAGCAGGTGCTGATGCCGACCATTCAGTCGGCGGATCTGTGGCGGGCCAGCGGGCGCTACGATGACTACGGCCCGGAAATGCTGCGTATCACCGACCGCCACGACCGCGACATGCTGTTTGGTCCAACCAACGAAGAACAGATCACCGAAATCTTCGCCGGTTCGGTCAAAAGCTACCGCGACCTGCCGCAGTTATTATACCATATCCAGTGGAAATTCAGGGATGAGGTGCGCCCGCGCTTCGGGGTCATGCGGGGCCGCGAATTCCTTATGAAAGACGCCTATTCCTTTGATATCTCGAAAACAGAGGCGCGGCGGTCCTACAACAAGTTTTTTGTCTCCTATCTGCGAACTTACGAACGCATGGGCCTGAAGGCTATCCCCATGGCCGCCGACACCGGTCCCATCGGCGGCGATATGAGCCATGAATTCCTGATTGTCGCAAAGACGGGAGAAAGCGAAATCGCCTGCCACAGGGATTTCATGGATATGAGCCTGGTTAGCGCCGACATTGATTTCGACGGCGACCTTCAGCCCATTGTCGATAGCTTCACGGCCAAATACGCGGCCACCGATGAAAAACGCGATGCGGTGGCGGAAGCCGCGCTCGGCGATAGTCTGGTCGTGGCGCGCGGTATTGAAGTCGGTCATATCTTCAATTTCGGCACCAAATATTCCACCCCCCTTGGCGCCAGGGTCACCGGTCCCGACGGCGAAGAAATCACGGTTGAAATGGGATCTTACGGGATTGGCGTTTCCCGTCTGGTCGCCGCCGTGATCGAAGCTTCACATGATGAAAACGGTATCATCTGGCCGGAATCGGTCGCTCCTTTCCACGTCGGGCTGATCAACCTGAAAGTCGGCGACGCGGCATGTGAAAAAGCCTGCGATGATATCTATGCGATGCTCAAAAATAAGGATATCGAGGTCCTATATGATGACCGCGACGTACGAGCGGGCGGAAAATTCGCCGATATGGACCTGATCGGATTGCCCTGGCAACTGGTGATCGGACCCCGTGGCCTGAAAAACGGCATCGTGGAATTGAAAAATCGCAAGAGCGGCGAGCGCCAAGAATTGAGCCTGGAAGCGGCTCTTTCCAAATTGACGGCCTGACCCGGCCATTACCTAAAGAGGATCGACCCACCTTGTTTTCGCGATTTGAATGGATGATGGCGTTTCGTTACTTGCGGGCGCGCCGACAGGAAGGTTTCATCTCTGTCATCGCCTGGTTTTCCCTGTTGGGGATTGCCCTGGGGGTGGCGACGCTGATCATTGTAATGTCGGTGATGAACGGCTTTCGCCAGGAACTGCTGACCCGTATCCTCGGTCTGAACGGGCATATGAGCGTTTATGGCGTCGCCGGGCGCATGGAAAATTATGATCCGCTGGCGGCGCAACTGAAAAAACTCCCGGGTGTTGTTTCCGTGTCGCCCATGATTGAGGGCCAAGTGATGGTGACGGCCCGAAACGTTGCGCAGGGGGCCGTCGTCCGCGCCCTCAATCCTCATGACCTGAAAAGCCGTGACATCATCACGACCAACCTCAAAAGCGGGTCGCTTGAAAATTTTGGCGGCAAGGACGGATTGGTGATAGGCGACAGGCTGGCCCGCAAGATGGGCGTCACCATTGGCGACAAAATCACCCTGATTTCTCCAAAAGGTTCGGTAACGGCGTTCGGAACCGTACCCCGGTTAAAGGCCTACAGGATTGCCGCGACATTCCAGGTTGGCATGTATGAATATGATTCCAGCTTCATTTTCATGCCGATGGAAGCGGCGCAGATATATTTCAAATTGCCACACGCCGTTACCAACCTGGAAATATTTATCCAAAATCCTGATGACGCCCCCGGAATGGTTCGCACCCTGTCAAAAGCGGCGGGGCCAGGGTATCGCGTTCATGATTGGCAACAGGCCAACGCCAGTTTCTTCAACGCCATTCAGGTCGAACGCAATGTCATGTTCCTGATTTTAACCCTGATCATTGTCGTCGCCGCCTTTAACATCATTTCCTCGATGATCATGCTGGTCAAAGACAAGGGCCGGGATATCGCCATTCTGCGAACCATGGGCGCGACACGTGGTTCGATCATGCGCATATTTTTTATCGCAGGGGCCAGCGTCGGGACCATCGGGACCATGGTCGGCTTCGGGCTGGGACTGTCATTCGCACACAATATCGAGGCGATCCGTCAGTGGATTCAAGGCCTGACCGGCAGCGAACTGTTTGCCGCCGAGATTTATTTCCTTTCCCAGCTCCCGGCGATTGTTGATTTCCGCGAAGTCGTTACCGTCGTTTCCATGGGCTTGATTCTGTCATTCCTGGCCACCATATACCCGTCCTGGCGGGCCGCCCGACTGGACCCGGCGGAGGCCCTTCGGTATGAATGATCAGGCCATGATCTCCGGCAATACCAAGGTGTCATCGGATTCAATACCGGTTCTGGCGTTGATGGAGATTAGTCGCACGTTCCACCAGGGACGTGAACACCTTGAGGTTCTGAAATCTGTGAATCTGGAAATTCAACCCGGCGAAATTGTTGGTCTGGTCGGCCCGTCGGGAGCAGGCAAGTCTACGCTGCTGCACATTGCTGGGCTGCTGGAGCCTGCTGACAGCGGCGATATTTACATCGCAGGCGAACACTGTACCAGAATGAACGATGACCAGCGCACCAGGGTCCGGCGCGACTCTCTCGGCTTCGTCTATCAATACCATCACCTTCTGCCTGAATTTTCAGCCCTTGAGAACGTCACCATTCCGCAGATCATCTCCGGCGTACCCAGAAAAGACGCCCGGGCGCGGGCCAAGGAGATCTTGCAGTGGATGGGGCTGGAAGCCCGGGGAACCCATCGTCCGGCCCGCCTGTCCGGCGGTGAACAGCAGCGCGTCGCCATCGGTCGCGCCATTGCCGCCTCACCGAAACTTCTGCTGGCCGATGAGCCGACGGGAAACCTTGACCCCCACACGGCAGACGATGTTTTCGACGTGCTCCTGAAACTCGCCAGAGGGGCGAATCTATCGGCCCTGATTGCGACCCACAACCCGACCCTGGCCGCCAAAATGGATCGTGTGGTCAAGCTGGAAGATGGCCAGCTGATTGACGCCTGACGGACAAATTTCCGCTTTAGCCGTTCAATATTTTAACGTCGGTTTTTGATACACTGTTTCGAACGATTGACGCCAGACGGGACAATAGCTCGGACTGAGGAAATGTTTCGCGGCAAATCAGACGGACGGTTCTCCCCGTGCTTTGGGTTGCTTCGCGCCGCATGACAACAGCACAGTCATGATCACCGCCCTCGGGCCGGACCAATGCCGGCACCAGGGTTACCCCGTCTCCCGAGGCGACCAGCGCCAGTAGAGTTTCAAGGCTTGTTTCGCGCGTGTTGACATTGGTGGACGCCGTTGACGCATGACACACATCCAGCATCTGGTCGCGAAGGCAGTGACCGTCCGCCAGCAGCAAGAGTTCATCATGCGCCAGTTCACTGACGTCAATAGACTTCTTTTTCGAAAATCTGTGACCACGCGGCAAGGCAATCCGAAAGGGTTCAAAGTATAGGGAAATATCTTTGAAATACCGAGACCCCGGCACTGTCGCCAAAATCGCGCCATCCAGGCCCCCGTCGGCGACGCGCTTTTCCAGATCGGTGGTGAACCCTTCAACGAGCGTCAGCGAAAGGTCAGGCATTTCCTTGCGAATAGCCGGTAAAATCAAAGGCGATAGATAGGGGCCAATTGTTGAGATCATGCCCAGCCTGAAATGACCCGAAAACGGGTCCTTGGCGGCCCGCGCCGAGGCGACAATTTCATTGGAGAGGACAAGCAGCCTGCGGGCCTGCTCAACAATCTGTTCACCGATTTGCGTGATCTGGACCGAACGGTTGGTGCGCTCAAACAGGGTCACGCCCAGATATTCCTCCAGCTTTAGAATCTGCCCGCTGAGGGCTGGCTGACTTATGTGACATTTGACAGCGGCCCGACCGAAATGCCCTTCATCGGCAACGGCGACGACATATTGAAGGTCACGAATATTCATCGACGGCATCCAAATTTATGAATGATAAGTTTCACTGATTGTTATCATATAATCAATCGATTATACAAATTGAATATTACTCCCTATCTTTCCCTCATCAGGTTCACAACGAACACTTTCAAGAGGAGACGTTACGATGAGTAAATGCCCTATCATGACCGCCAACAACGGCAGTCCAATTGCAGACAATCAGAACAGCCTGACCGCGGGCCCGAGAGGCCCGTTGTTGGCGCAGGACTGGCAATTGTTTGAAAAACACGCCCATTTCAACCGCGAGCGTATCCCCGAACGGGTCGTTCACGCGAAAGGTTCGGGCGCCTACGGCAAGCTGACCATTACCGGAGATATCGCCAAATACACCAAAGCCAAGGTCTTTGAGGTCGGTAAGGAAACGGAATGTTTCCTGCGTTTCTCGACCGTAGCCGGAGAAAAGGGTGCCGCGGACGCCGAACGCGACGTTCGTGGTTTCGCGGTCAGGTTCTACACGAAAGAAGGCAACTGGGACATTGTTGGCAACAACACCCCGGTGTTCTTTCTCCGTGATCCCTACAAATTCATGGACTTCATCCACAGTCAGAAACGTGATCCCGGAACCAACCTGCGCTCCGGCACGGCGCAATGGGATTACTGGTCGCATTCACCGGAAGCCCTGCATCAAATCACGATCTTGATGTCGGATCGCGGACAACCGGCAACACTGCGTCACATGAACGGGTATGGATCGCACACCTACAGCCTGATTAATGCCGATGGTGAACGGGTTTGGGTAAAGTTCCATTTCAAAACGGAACAGGGCCAGAAGACCAACAGCAACGAACAGGTTGCCGAGATCATCGGCAGGGATCGCGAAAGTCATCAGCGTGACCTGTACGAAAGCATCGAAGCAGGCAACTTCCCGAAATGGAAGATGAAGGTTCAGGTCATGACCGAAGCCGAAGCGGAACAGACGTCATACGACCCCTTCGACCTGACCAAGGTCTGGCCGCACAATGAGTTCCCCTTGATCGAAGTTGGCACGCTGGAGCTCAACCGCAATCCGGAAAACTATTTCGCCGAAGTTGAACAGGCGGCGCTGACGCCGGCGAATATCGTACCGGGAATAGGCCATAGCCCAGACAAGGTATTGCAGATGCGAATACTTTCATACGGGGATGCGCAACGTTATCGGGTCGGCGCCAACCACCAGCACCTGCCAGTGAATGCCGCCCGTTGTCCGGTGAGCAATTATCAACGCGACGGCGCCATGCGATTTGACGGCAATGGCGGTGGGACCGTGAATTATGAGCCTAACAGCTTTGCCGGACCGGTCGAGGATGCGTCGGTCAAAGAACCACCGCTTCCGATCTCCGGAGACGCAGACCGTTACGACCACCGTGACGGTAACGATGACTTTTCCCAAGCCGGTAACCTGTTCCAGATCATGCCAACTGACGAACAGGAACGTCTGATGGACACCATTGCCGAAAGCATGGTTGGGGTGCCATCGGACATCATCGAACGGCAGCTGGGTTATTTCCGCAAAGCTGACCTGGCTTACGGAAATGGGATCGCGAAACGGCTTGGCATGACTTGATGTCTTGCATGAGCCAGTTGCCCAAACGTAAATCAAGTAAAACCGAAGTCCCGGCAGGGGCTTCGGTTTGCTTTTTTAAAATCAACAAGTTTCCCGAACCGTCAATTGGGGACTGTCGGTTCCGGGGAATGCCCTCTACTGTGGCGTCAACTTTATCAGACCATGACTATAGCACCGCACATGACTTACGTTCGCGCAATAACCTTGCTGTCGATGTTTATCGTTCTTACGGCATGCCAAGGCGATGACAGGGCCCAAGGTGTACATGTTATCCATAGCCCTGACTCTTATGGCGTATTCGTCAAACGCTTGAAAACCGCAATTACTGCAAGCGGATTTACCATCTCCGACGGCGCGTGCGGGAAATGCAGCATAAGGACCATTGATGTCCCCGAGAAAGATACTGAAATCATCTCGGTCTATCAGCCCGACCTGGCGCTTCACATGATGCAGGCGGGTGCGGCGGCGGGTGGCGATGTACCGTTGCGGTTTTATGTGACAAAACTTGACGACGGCACGGCACGGTTGACCTATCAGCAGCCGAGCACGTCACTGATGGTGTTTAATGCACCGAAACTGAAGCCGATCGCCGAAAACCTGGACAAGGTCTTTGCCGAAATTATCGAACAGGTAAACTGAAAATCAGCCGTTAAGCCGTACCGAAGTAGGGAAAAGCAGAGGATTTCAGCAAATCCTTGAGGGCGCTTTCGTCCAGGTTCCGGGTCTCGTCCAGCAACCCACGGCAGCGCTCAAGAAACAGATCAAGCAGATACGGGTCGAAATGCTGCCCCCGTCCTTCACTCAGGATTTCTTCCGACTGCTCCACAGAAAACGGTTCTTTGTAGGGGCGGCGGGACGTCAGGGCGTCAAAGACATCGGCGACGGCAAAAACCCGGGCGTTCTGAGGGATATTCTCCCTGTCCAGACCTTGCGGATAACCGCTGCCGTTCCATTTTTCATGGTGCCCACCAACCACGTCAGACGCATCTTTCAACCAGGCGACCTGATTAACGATGCGCAGCCCGTGATCAACGTGCGTCTTCATCTCTTCGAACTCCACCGTCGTCAGCTTTCCGGGCTTGAGAAGAATTTCATCTCGAACGCCGATCTTGCCGACATCATGCAGGAATGCCCCCTTGATCAGGCACCTGATTTGCGACGGCGGAATCCCCGCCGCTTCAGCCAGTCGAATCGAATAATAGGTAACGCGGTAATTGTGGGACCCGGTGTCGCTATCGCGTTGGGCGATCGCCGCTCCCAGTCCGTCCAGAATCGCGACGTTGGCGTCCAGCAACCCCTGACGTTCGTTTTCCAGGTTCCCGTTAAGGCGTCGAACCAGAGGATAGATGAACAAGGTCGTAATGATGACGATCAAAATCGTTTCACCGACCGAAGAAGCAACCGAGAATTTGGCCTCGCTCACGACCCCGGGATCGACTTGGTAGAGGACCTGAAGGTGCTCTTCCACCATTCCGTTGGCCAAGACCAGAGGCAACATCAGTTCCAGTGTGAGCACTTTTCCCCAATCAACCCGGTGTGTGGGCCGATGGGCCGGATCCTCTTCGACCTTCAATTCGTAAGGGTGCATGGATTGAGCATTCGACGCGTCAACCGTATCGGCCAGAATTTTGCCGTTTACGGAAATGATCCGGGCTTTCAGCAAGTGCCCGTTAGGCACATCGGAACGCCTCTCGAGAAAATCCATCAGATGAGCCGACGACGGTTCGAGTTTGGGTTTCGTCAGTTCACGCGACAGAATCATTGCTTCACTGGATGAAAATGAAACGAACTTCTGCTCCATGTTCCAGATTTCCCGGATCAGGACGATGCCGCCAAAAAAAATAGATAAAATTACCGCTGAAAAGACCGATATATGTGTCAATTGTTTTGTTGTATCGGAAAACTTACCGATTTTCATGAACTCACTCCCGTGTGCACTTCAGGCAGATAATGCGCCGTCCCGACGATCCAGTTACCAGTGATAATAATGCCAATTGACCAAATCAAGAAGCCCACAATGCTACAGATTCTGCAGGCGATCGAGAAATTCGTTCCGTTTGCCGATTTATTCCCGTCAAGCGCGAATACCAGAAAGGAAATTATCCATTTCGGTGCGCAGCATTTCCGCATGCTGCGAGAGTTCATCCGCCGCCGCCTGAATCTGCACCGACGCGGACCCCGTCTCACCGGCGGCGCGCGTGACTGCGGCGATATTGAAAGACACTTTCTGAGTGCCGTCCGCAGCCTGCTCGGCATTGCGGGCAATTTCCTGCGTCGCCATGCCCTGTTCATCAACCGCGGAGGCGACATTCGAAGCGACGTCGTTAATTTTGGTGATGGTATTGCCAATATTCTCAATGGCCTCCACCGCCTCCTGGGTCGCGGTTTGGATGCCCGAAATCTGGGTTCCGATCTCATCGGTCGCACGGGCGGTCTGGTTGGCCAGGTTCTTGACTTCAGACGCCACCACGGCGAATCCTTTGCCCGCGTCTCCAGCGCGCGCCGCCTCAATGGTCGCGTTCAAGGCCAACAAATTCGTCTGCTCGGCGATATCGGTAATCAGCGCCACCACTTCACCAATCTTCCCTACGGCCTGCGCCAGTCCCTGCACCTTGGCGTTGGTGAGTTTCGCCTCGCTAACGGCGGTCGATGCAATCTTCGTCGTCTGGTCTACCTCGCCGCCAATTTCGGTAATCGAATTCAGCAGCTCGTTGGCGGCCGCGGAAACGGCCTGAACGTTTGCAGAGGCCTGTTCGGAAGCCGTGGCGACTTCTGATCCCTGAAGCGTGGTCTCTTCGGCGATGACACTCATCGAAGCGGAAGACGTTTGCAGTTGCGTGGCCGTCGCTGCAACGGACCTCACCGCGCCTGCGGTGCTCGTATCGAAGGTCGCGCACATGTCTTCGATACGCCGGGTGCGGAGGGCGCGTGTTTCATTGTCTTTGCGTTGCTCTTCAACCAGTCGGTCCGCCTCGATCTTGTTCGATTTAAACACCTCAAGCGCACTGGCGATCTCGGCGATCTCTCTGGCCCGGGTATCGGTTGGGATTTCGACCGCCAAATCACCAACACCAAGTCGTTTGACGGCGGCGGTAATCGAGGCCAGAGGCGTGATGACGGCGCGAATTACGACGGAAGCCAACACGATCAGCACAATCAATCCACCACCCAGCACTCCGAGAATGCTCGTGAACGCTAAATTGGTGACAGATGTTGCGGCGGCCTGATCGTTGGTTACGATCCCGCGCATCAGACCGCGCGTAGCATCCATTTTACCTTCCAGCGTCTCGAAACCACGAACATAATCATCATATTGCGCCGCACCTGTAACCCGGTCGCTGAGCGACAGTTCAACTTGGCGCTGGGTCGCGGTGATGACGGATTCGATCAATGGCCCGATTTCAACAAGCGATGCGCGAACCTGCGGCACCAGCGCCATCTCCACGTCTTGATTAAAACTGTCGCGCAACCCCTTGATATTACTCTGAACATCGACCCTGACACCTTTTTTCTTTTCCGGGTCATTGAATTCCGCGACACGCAGGGCATGCAAGACACCGGTTCGCAAGGCATCCATCCGCACATCGACCTGGGTGTGAAGCAGCAGCGATCTGGTGCTGGTCAATGCTTCATCTTTGTACAGCGCGACATAGTGAATCGCCATATAACTGATGCCACTCAAGATCATCGCCACCAGAATATTGACAACGCTGATGGACACCAGCCGTTGCTTGACCGAAAAGTTTTTTGTTTTTGAAAGCGCCATGACACAAATTCCCCAATCTTTCTTTCTTGAACACCCGACGGATCGCAGGAATCCACATGCCAAAAAAATATTGCCGATTCACGATCTCGCTGCCCGTCGTCCGCACCAGGGCGGGGCAGCGACCACCCGACGAATGATCGGGTGGAACGTAAGGTGTCAGGCTTTACGGGAAGTTGGCGCAACTATTACAAATTTGTAATCTATCGACCGCGGGTTTTCTGGACGATGGGACAGGGGTTGTTGTCGGGCTAATGGCTCAGTCGGAAGGGAACGCGGCGGCAAGGTTGACGGGGTGGCCGTGGGGGGTATTCAGATAGGCTTGGCGCCAGTGTTCCTTACGTTCATCAATTTCGGGGGATTGGGACAGGCCTTTTTCCGTGACCAGGCGCTCAAGTGCGCGCAGCCAGTGCTGATAATAGGTGTTGCCCAGGTCTGGGTCACCCTCCGCCTGCGCCGCCTTGATCTCCCGGCTTAGGGTATCCGCCCACTCAGGCCATGAAAACTGACCCTGTTCGTACAACGCAATCACCAGACCAAAGGCCTGCGCCTCCCAGGGTTCCCTGAAGACCGGACCATCGGCGTCATGGGGTTGAAAAGGAAGGGGGGTTATCTCGGCCATAATGCCACCGGATCAAGATGAGGTTCCCACAAATCAGCAAAAACGCCTTCGGTTTCCGGCGCACCGCTACCCCATAGCTCATCCGCCGTGAACCATACAGAATAAAGGTGGGCGCCGTCATCGGGGCCGTGGGCCGCCCGATCCGGAAACACATGAAACCCGTGATAAGACGCGACCACGCCCTGATGACCGCGCGTATAACGCGGTGCCCGTGTATGCCCCGTCGGATGGGTATTGACCACCTTGACTGGAACGCCTGGACCATAGACCGGCGCGGATGTGGCGTCTCTCACGGACGGGCCGCCTTTTTCCAGGATTTTTGGCACATCCCGTGGCCCCGGAACCGTCAGTCCGGATTTGGTGCTGGCATCGGGATCAGCCTTGCCCGACGCCAATTCATCTGCGGTAACGAGATTGTTTTCGACCAGCAATGTTTCCAGTCCCGCCAGCCAGGTTTCATAATAGGTATTGTTGAGATAATCCGCCGGGTGCTGACGTTCGCGGGCGTGACGCGACATATCAATGTTCCACTGTCCAAGCATGCCCGTCGCCAGGGTCATGGCCAGGACGCGCTTTTCCCAGTCGCCGTGAAACACCGGTTCCTGGCTTTCGAGTTCCGGATTAACGGGACCAAGTCCGTGCATGCCGCCAAGATCATGTGCGCCGTTCATGAGGCCGCCTCCAGTTGTTCCGGAGATTTGGCGAATTCAACGCCGATCATCGAATTGCGGGTTACAAGGTCCCACAGGGCGGCTTCGCTCCAGCCTTCCGTACCTTTTGGACGGGCGGGAATGACGAAATAACGGACTTCGGATGTCGAATCCCATACCCGGACCTCGACGTCTTCCTCAAGCCGGGTCCCGAACTCCGCCAAAACGCCGCGTGGATCACTGACCGCACGGGAACGGTAAGGGGCGGATTTATACCAAACCGGCGGCAGGCCCAGTACCGTCCACGGATAACACGAACACAGTGTGCAGACGACGAGGTTATGAACGTTTTCGCTATTTTCAACCGCCACCAGATGCTCGCCCTGACGCCCGAGATAGCCAAGTCCCTCAACGGCGGCCGTCGCATCCGTCATCAGCAGTTCGCGATATTGGGAGTCTGTCCAGGCCTTGGCGACAACCTTGGCCCCGTTGCGCGGACCGACCTTGTGTTCGTAGGTATCAATGATCACATCCAGGGCCGCCGGGTCAACCAGGCCCTTCTCAACCAGCAGACTTTCCAGCGCCTTGACGCGCAACGCCAGTTCGGGCGGTGGCTCAGTATGGTCGTGTCCATCGTGGGGCATGATTGAAATTCCTGTCGTTATTTCCCTGATCAAAGGATTACACGACGCGATCAGGTCTTCAAGATACATCTGACATCGGGACAATTATCCGCTAGACCCGGAAAATCTTGTGGATAACTCCGATCTTCACCACAAGGTCTGGTGACATTCCTCATGCAATATGGAATCCTGTAGCAATCATGACTCATGCAGATTTTGTCCATCTCCGCGTTCATTCCGCCTATTCCCTGTCGGAAGGCGCGATTCCCATCAAGTCACTGATTCCGCTGTGCGTTGAAAACGCCATGCCGGCCGTCGCCGTCACCGATACCAACAATCTGTTCGGGGCGCTGGAATTTTCAGGTACAGCCAAAAAAGCGGGCGTGCAGCCGATTATTGGTATTCAGCTGGCGATCGAATATTCCACGCATATCAATGAAGGCGAAGACACCGGGTTTACTCAGTCCGGCGGACCAGCCAAGTCCCCCCCGAACGCCCCCATGGTTTTTCTGGCCCGTAATGATCGGGGGTATCGCAATCTGCTGAAGCTTCTGGCCCATGCCTACCTCAAATCCGAAGACGCCCACGAACCGCAAATACCGTTCAGCGTCCTGAAGGCGCACGCGGACGGAATCATCGCCCTGACCGGAGGACCCGGCGGCCCCCTGGGACAACTGCTGCTGAATGGACAAACCCCAGCGGCCGAAAACCTTGTGGGCGAACTGAAGGCCGCTTTTCCAGGCCATCTTTATGTGGAAATCCTGCGCCATGGCACGGATGACGAACGCAATACGGAAGACGCATTCCTTGACCTGGCCTACGCCCACGACATTCCGATCGTCGCCACCAACGAAGCCTTTTATCCTGACAAAAGCATGTTCGAGGCCCACGACGCCCTGATTTGTATCGAGGAAAAAGCCTATGTGTCTCAAACCGAACGCCGCCATCTGACGGCCCAGCATTATTTCAAATCCGCGGCGGACATGCGTAAATTGTTCGAAGACCTGCCGGAAGCCGTTGATAATACCCTGGTCATCGCCAGACGCTGCGCGTTTATGGTGAAATCCATCGCCCCCATTTTACCACCCTTCGACTGTGGTGAGGGACGCACGGAAGAAGACGAACTGCGCGAACAGGCGGCGGCGGGGCTGGAACAGCGCCTTGAAAAACACGTTTTCACCGACGGCATGGGTTCACAGGAAAGGGAAACCGCAGCGGACCCCTACCGTAAACGCCTTGAATTCGAACTGGGCGTAATTATCCAGATGGGTTTTCCCGGTTACTTCCTGATCGTTGCCGACTTCATCCACTGGTCGAAGGAACAGGGCATCCCCGTGGGGCCGGGCCGTGGGTCGGGCGCGGGATCGGTCGTCGCCTGGGCGCTGACGATCACCGATCTGGACCCGCTGCGCTGGGGCCTGCTGTTCGAACGCTTCCTCAACCCCGAGCGTGTGTCCATGCCGGATTTCGATATCGACTTCTGCCAGGATCGCCGTGATGAAGTCATTCGTTACGTGCAGGAAAAGTATGGCCGCGATCACGTCGCCCAGATCATCACCTTCGGAAAGCTTCAGGCGCGCGCCGTATTACGCGATGTCGGACGGGTGCTGGAAATGCCCTACGGTCAGGTTGATCGCATCAGCAAACTGGTGCCCAACAACCCGGCCAACCCCATGACCCTGCCGCAGGCCATCAATGCAGAACCGCAACTGCGCCAGATGATCGATGAAGACATCGACGTCCGCCGCCTGACCGATATGGGGCAGAAACTTGAGGGATTATACCGGCATGCGTCCACACATGCCGCCGGTGTGGTCATTGGCGACCGACCGCTGGAAGAACTGATCCCGCTGTACCGGGACCCCCGGTCCGATATCCCGGTTACCGGATTCAATATGAAGTTTGTTGAATCCGCAGGGTTGGTGAAATTCGACTTCCTGGGTTTGAAAACCCTGACCGTTCTTTCAATGGCGGAAAAACTCATCCGCGATAAGGGTGTTGAAATTGACCTTTTGACCATCCCCTTGGACGACCGGGCGTCATTCGAGATGATGGGCCGGGGAGAAACGACCGGGGTGTTCCAGCTTGAAAGTGCCGGCATGCGCGACGTGCTGAAATCCATGAAACCGGATAGCTTTGAAGACATCATCGCAATTGTAGCACTTTACCGTCCGGGTCCCATGGACAACATCCCGAGCTACATTAAACGCAAACACGGCGAAGAAGAGCCCGATTATCTGTACCCGACGCTGGAAGGGATTCTCAAGGAAACCTATGGCATCATGATCTATCAGGAACAGGTCATGCAGATCGCCCAGGAGCTGTCGGGGTTCACGCTCGGCAACGCCGATCTGTTACGCCGGGCCATGGGTAAAAAAGACAAGGACGAGATGGACCGTCAGCGCCAACAGTTCATTGACGGGGCTAAAACCAAAGGCGTCGATGAGCAAAAATCGGCGCAGATATTCGAGCAGGTCAACAAGTTTGCCGGTTACGGATTCAACAAATCCCATGCCGCAGCCTACGCGCTGGTCGCCTATCAGACGGCCTATCTGAAGGCCAATCATCCGGTCGAATTTATCGCCGCTTCCATGACCCTCGATCTCGGCAATACGGATAAACTCAATACTTTCCGCCAGGAACTTGACCGCCTTGGCGTGCCGCTGCTGACACCGGACATCAACACATCCCGGACATCGTTCAGCGTCGAACGGCCCCCGGCCAACGGATCGGCAGGCTCCAGCGCCATCCGATATGCCCTGGCGGCGATCAAGAATGTCGGCGAAGCAGCCATGGACGGCATTGTCAAAGAGCGCGAAGAGAACGGCCCGTTCAGGGATCTGGGGGATTTTGTCGATCGTCTGGACACCAAAACGGTCAACAAACGCCAGATGGAAAATCTGGTCAGGGCCGGGGCATTCGAATGTCTCGTTCCTAATCGCCGTCAGGTTTTTCAATCGATAGAGACCCTCATGCGTCAGGCCAGCCTCGCCCAGAGCGAGCGCAACAGTGACCAGATCGGCCTGTTTGGCGGCGATGATGCCCAAACCACTCGCATTGAACTCTCCGATGTTCCCGAATGGGCGCCGATGGACAAACTGAAAGAAGAGTTCGACGCCATCGGCTTTTATTTATCCGCTCACCCGCTGGATTCGTTTGGCAAAAGTCTGGAAAAACTGAAAGTCCGGCGCTGCATGGACGTTAATCGTTCTCGTCAGGCGGGGCCGGTCAAACTGGCCGGGACCGTGATCGGTAAAAAAGAACGCACCTCGCAAAAGGGCAATCGCTTCGCCTTTGTTCAGTTTTCGGATGCTTCCGGGGCCTTCGAAGTCACCGTTTTCTCCGAAGCCCTGTCCGCCGCCCGCGATATTCTGGAAGTTGGCAATTCCCTGCTGATCGACGCCACGGCACAGTTTGAAGACGAAAGCGACGAGGCCAAATTCCTGGCCCAGAACTTCCGCCCGCTGGAACAGGCCGCGGCGGCAGCCGTTGACGGCCTGCGGGTCTACATCGACACGGAAGCGCCGCTGGAACCCCTGAAAGAAATTCTGTCCCACGAAAAACGGGGCAGGGGACGGGTCGAAATCATCCCGCGCATTCCTGGTTATGAAACCCTGACCCTCGAACTCAAGGACCAATACCAGATATCGCCGAGCATCTACCGCGCCGTCCGCGCCATTCCGGGGGTACTGGATGTGCAGGAAATATAGGGTGAGTCGATTAGCGATTTTGTAACGCAGTCATCTGTTGTCATAGGAATAGCGGAACTCATTATGGGGTGGCGGAAAGGGTGGCTCTTGTTAAGGCTTGTCGGACATCTGCCGTATCTTGAACACGGCCCCGGGCACGGACGGCAGGTGTCGGTCAACCCTTAACAGAAATAGACTTTGAGTACGGCTGCGTGATTGTCCGCGATGCGGACAAAGGGGCATTGATGCGGATCACCAATTAAGTTTGTCCCGCGACATCATTGGCAAAGTGTCGCAACCAAATTTCCGTTCGAGTTTTGTCGCGGGCTTCATAGTCTCGGATAGCCTGCCCGAGGTCGCCGAAATCCGGCGTTTCTTTGTCAGCGCCAATCTCGGTCAACCGCATCGTATACCATGCGGTTATCCCACCCTGTGGGGCATCAGAGAACCTGGGAAAGACCGGCTCCGGGTTCTGACCCGCCTTCCAGAGGTCAGGAAGTGAAGGCTCAAGGACGAGCGCACGGGCAAGACCGACGATATCGACCGCACCGCTGGTCACAGCATTCTCGGCCTGCGTGCGCGTTTTGAAACCGCCTGTCAGCATCAGTGGCTTGATCGTCACCGCGCGGGCGCGCTTTGCAAACTCGATGAAATAGGGTTCACGTCCAGCCCCGTCGGAGGCGGATTTTGCTCCAGGAAAGTAAGTCCCACCGCTAATGTCGATCAGGTCGAGCGAAGACCGGTCCAGCGCTGCCACCACTTCGAGCGCCTCTTCCTCTTGGAATCCGCCCTCAAGCTGGTCTGAGGAATTGAGCTTCAACGCGATTGGGAAATTCAATCCGACAGCGGCGCGGGTTGCTTCGATGGTTTCCAGCAGGAGCCGCATACGATTGGCGATTGGCCCTCCGTATTCGTCGCTCCGCTTGTTGAACAGTGGCGAAAGGAACTGACTGAGTAGAAATCCGTGCGCCGCGTGAATTTGCACACCGCCGAACCCGGTCTGCCGCGCCAACCGGGCTGTCCTCGCAAATCCCGAGGGCAATTGATGTATCTCGTCTATCGTCAATTCCGCGCAACTCAGACCCGGCAGATCGAGAGCGCTAGGGCCTTTGGGAGTGCTGGTCGGCGCGTAAGCAAGCGCCCCGGCGTGACCGAGTTGCAGCCAGAGATTAGTGTCGTTTTCGCCGCCCTGCCCAGCAAGTTCCCTGAAACGGCCAAGGTCGGAAGCCTCGTTGAGCACCAGATTTCCGGGCTTCTCGGCGAAACCCGGGTTGCCTTGCACCTCGCCAATTATGGACACGGCCAACCCACCTCCGGCCCAACGGCGGTACAGCCTGATCTGTTCGACTGTCGGATGGCCGGTTCCATCACCCAGGGAATCCGACATCGCCGATTTCGCAATCCGGTTTTTTAGAGTTACGCCACAGGGCAGTTCTAGCGGCTCGAACAGAATTCCACGTTGTTGCGTTTGAACTTCCATGATCGATTTTACGGCTTTCATTGACAACCATGAAAGCTCGCATCATCCCGGCACAACGTCAAGATTGGGCTCTATCCGGAACTCCGCGCATAGCGCACGATGGGTGGCTTTGGGCCATCTCCGGTCCAAAGATTTATGCCCGAAGATGTAGGTATAGTGGACGCCAAACAATGGCATTTATTAAATACGTTCTGTAATCTATTTATATTTTCCTATTTGTTTTTCGATAAATGAATATTATCATAATTTGACCATAATTATGGTTTAGACATATCGCACATCGGAATTTGTTGCGGTGCCTGCCCCCGATATACAGCGGCGGCATTGCCTGATTGTCATTTTGAATATTGATTTGCCGTCCGGTCATCTGGCTGGTGGTGAACTTTGGGTGGGTCCGTCCCGGAACGCCTGTGTGTTTTTCCCTCTCCCCTTTGGCCCATGCCAAATGATTAGCAAAGAGGGGGAGGGAGGTTAAAAGCGCCGTCTGGTGCGAATTAGCACTGCGCCCACCTCAGGCTGCACCCCCACCTCGGTCCTCCCACCTTGAGGGGAGGAATAAAACCACATTTATTTTTGTGTTTTTATGGGGAGTAAACCCGCGTGGACATGGGGGTAAATGGGGGTGTTTTACTGGCCCCTTTTACAAAAGCTGGCTGAATTCCGGGATTTTTACCGATATCGTAGTGCTCGACTGCAAAAACATGGGGTTTTATGAGGGTTTATGGGGGTGTGGTTCTGACGCCTCTAAAATCTGCCCTTGGAAACAAACCCTAAAACCCCTTGCATTCCCGGTCACGGGGGACAATCACACCACCCAAAACACACGCAGGTTCTCCTGCTCACTTGAATCACGACTTGCGCAAATTTGGGGGACCCCCAAGACGATAAAAGACCGATATGCGGACAAAATGGTCGTTGGACAGTACTTGGTATTTGCCATATTCTCCGAGTATAGGAGACATTGCATATTTAAGCCTCGCGATACCTAATGATTTCCAATTGGAAAAATTATTAATCACCCTGACACAAGCAGGAGAAGCTCAATGACCATAGAGGCAGCGCTTACGTTTGTAGCGGCGCTGTTGCTGTGGGTTCTTATCCCTGGGCCTGCGATTCTAATGGTGGTAGGACGGTCGCTCTCAAGTGGCTTTCGCTCCACGGTCAGCCTGGTCGGTGGTATTCTGTTGGGCGACTTATTTTATATGGCTTTGGTCTTTATTGGGCTAGCGGCCTTGGGGGAAATTCTCGGCGAATTCTTTGTCGTTGTGCGCGTTCTTGCGGCGATTTACTTGATTTACCTCGGCATCTCACTTTGGAGGAAAGACCCCAGAAAGCCACTTGCGTCAGGCGCTGCATCAGCGGACGGGTTCAAAAGTTTCCTCACTGGATTCGGGATAACTCTGGGCAATCCGAAGGCAATTTTGTTTCATCTGGGCTTTCTTCCGACCTTCTTTGATCTCCAAGTGCTGTCAATTTTCGACGCCCTCGCAATTATGGGTATTTTTGTGGCAGTCCTTGGGTCAGCGTTTTCAATATACGCATATGCCGCGAGCAAGGCAGGTGTGTTCTTTCAGGACTCGTCCAAAATGCGCCTCCTGAACCGCACGTCTGGCACCTTGTTGATTGGAGCCGGAGCAGTGGTATTAGCCAAACGGAGCTGATCTTTTTTTCGATTGGAAAGAACGATGCGAAAGGGCTCATGACCGCCCTCACGTCCCGTTAACTAATAGGTTCTGACCATATAGGGCATTGACATCTCATCATTTGAGATCCTTCCAATTCCTCCAGCCAAGGGAACCCGCAGGCTCTCCAGATGGCTTTTCCTCTCGAAAACCCCTTGCCTTCCCGGCTACAGGGGACTAAGACACCGCCCATAACACACGCAGGTTCGTGGCTCCGGCGCAAATTCGTCGATGGTCAATCCGGTGTTTGAGATGAGCTCAGACCAACGCCTGCGGAGGATCAACCGGAAAAGGAATGAAAGCCATGGCGCTTCCCGATTTCTCCATGCGTCAGCTGCTTGAAGCTGGCGTCCACTTTGGACACAATACCCGCCGCTGGAACCCGAAAATGTCGAGCTTCCTGTTCGGCGAGCGGAATAAAATTCACATCATCGATCTGCAGCAGACGGTGCCGTTGCTTCATCAGGCCATGCTGGCCGTTCGCAACATCGCCGCCAGTGGCGGACGCATCCTGTTCGTCGGCACCAAACGTCAGGCTTCCGAGCGCGTCGCCAACGCCGCCCGCAAATGCGGTCAGTACTTCGTCAACCACCGCTGGCTCGGTGGCACCATGACCAACTGGCAGACGGTCTCGATCTCGATCAAACGCCTGCGTGATTTGGATGAACAGCTTTCCGGCGAGATCACCGGCTTCACCAAAAAAGAGCTGCTGAACCTGACCCGTGAACGCGACAAGCTGGAGCGCGCCTTGGGCGGCATCAAGGAAATGGGTGGCCTGCCGGACATTCTGTTCGTCATCGACACCAATAAAGAATCCATCGCCGTCGCCGAAGCCAACAAACTGGGCATTCCGGTTATTGCGGTTATCGATTCCAACAGCGACCCCAAGGGCATTGATCATCCGGTTCCCGGCAATGACGACGCCATCCGCGCCATTCAGCTTTATTGCGACCTGATCGCCGGTTCGGTGCTTGACGGCATTCAGGCGGAAATGACGGTTAAGGGTGTCGATCTCGGCGCCGCCGAGGACGTTCCGGTGGAAGCCGCCCTCGTTAAGGAAGCTGCCGCAGTGGAAGCGCCTGCTGAAAAAGCGGCACCTGAGGCACCTGCTGCAGATGCGCCTGCTGAAAAAGCCGTCGCGAAAGAAGCTCCAGAAGCCGCTGAAGTCCCGGAAACCGCTGAAGCCCCGGAAACCGCTGAAGCCCCCGCGGAACAGACACCTGCTGCGTAACGGAATTTGGGCCACCGGAAACGGTGGCCCATTCATTAGAGATTTGAGATAGAGGTAAAGATGGCACAGATTACTGCTGCGCTTGTAAAGGAGCTTCGCGAGAAGACCGGTGCAGGCATGATGGATTGCAAAAAAGCACTCGGCGAGTGCGACGGGGATATCGAGGCATCCGTAGACTGGCTTCGCACCAAGGGCCTTGCCGCCGCCGCCAAAAAAGCCGGGCGCGTTGCCGCCGAAGGGTTGGTTGGTGTCGCCGTTGACGGCAACCGGGGTGCACTTGTTGAAATCAATGCAGAAACAGACTTTGTCGCCCGTAACGAAACCTTTCAGGAGTTCGTAAAAACCACCGCCAAGCTGGCGTTGGCTATCGATGGCGATATTGACGCCCTGAAAGCCGCCGCATATCCGGGAGAGCAGCGCAGCGTTGAAGAACAGCTGACCCACCTGATTGCGACAATCGGTGAAAACATGTCGATCCGCCGGATCGCCAACATCAGTGTCGGAACCGGGGTCCTGGCCCCCTACATCCATAACGCGCTTGCTGACGGCATTGGCAAGATCGGCGTAATTGTCGGCCTGGAATCAGAAGGCGACGCCGCACAGCTGGGCGTTCTTGGCAAACAACTGGCCATGCACGTTGCCGCCGCCAAACCACAGGCCGTTTCACGCGATGAACTGGATCAGGACGCCGCTGAACGCGAACGCGCCGTCTTGACCGAACAGGCCAAAGAGTCCGGCCGCCCCGCGGAAATCATTGAAAAAATGGTCGATGGTCGCATGCGCAAGTTCTTTGAAGAAGTCTGCCTCGTGGATCAGACCTTCGTTATCGACGGCGAGTCGAAAGTTTCAGACGCCGTTGCCGCCGCAGGCAAGGAGGCCGGTGGCGATATCACGGTCAAAGGATTTGAGATGTTCGTCCTTGGTGACGGCATCGAAAAAGAAGAAGAGGATTTCGCCGCCGAAGTGGCCGCCGTTGCGGCCTCCTGAAAAGCACCGGAATTTTTCGATTTTTCAAGACCCGACCGCAGCTGGTGTATATATTGGCTGCGGTCGTGCCTTAGCCAAAAAAATTGGACCCAGCCTCTGTAAGAGTTGGGAATAATAGATATAACAGGCACCCGCGTACATACAGGGACCCAGAAATGCCAACTGAACCGAAATACCGCCGCGTCCTATTGAAACTGTCCGGAGAAGGACTGATGGGAGAGCGGGAGTTCGGGATCGATCAGGCGACAGTTGACCGAATTTGTGAAGAGGTCAAATCCGTACACGACCAAGATGTCCAGATTTGTCTGGTCATCGGTGCCGGAAATATCTTCAGAGGGGTTTCCAGCGCCGCCGCCGGTATTGAGCGCACCAGCGCGGACTACATGGGCATGCTGGCGACCGTGATCAACGCGCTTGCCGTGCAAAGCGTTCTGGAAGGGAAGGGCATCGCAACCCGCGTGCTGTCGGCCATCCCCATGTCAACCGTGTGTGAACCCTACATTCGCCGTCGCGCCGTTCGTCATATGGAGAAGGGGCGGGTGGTAATATTTGCCGCCGGAACCGGTAATCCGTTTTTCACGACCGATACCGCGGCGGCGCTCCGTGCCGTGGAAATGGGATGTGATGCGCTGCTCAAGGGCACCCAGGTCGATGGCGTATATGATTCCGATCCAAAGACCAACCCGGACGCCAGTCGTTTCGAGCGGCTGGATTATCAGCAGGTCTTAAGCCGCAATCTCCGCGTTATGGACACCGCTGCAATCGCCCTGGCGCGTGAGAACAAGGTTCCAATCCTTGTGTTTTCCATTCACAATCCCGGCGGATTTGCCGATGTCGTGTCCGGTGGCGGAAAATACACGATTATCAGTGACTAATACGATACTTGGGGAGATATACCGTGGTTGATGCCAACAACATAGATGAGATGAAAAAAGACCTTCGGCGCCGCATGGAAGGTGCTGTTGAGGTTCTTCATCAGGAATTTGCGGGACTGCGCACGGGCCGGGCCGCGACCAGTCTGCTTGAGCCCATCGTCGTACAGGCATACGGCTCGGAAATGCCGCTCAATCAGGTTGGCACCATCGGTGTGCCGGAAGCTCGAATGCTGTCTGTGCAGGTGTGGGACAAGGGTCTGGTCAATCCGGTAATCAAGGCGATTATGGAATCTGGACTCGGCCTCAATCCGTCTGCCGATGGACAGCTGGTTCGCGTTCCGATTCCACCCCTTACCGAAGAGCGCCGTCAGGAACTAACGAAGGTCGCCGCCAAATACGCCGAAGATGCGCGGGTCGCCATTAGAAATGTCCGTCGTCATGCGATGGACGGATTAAAGACCGCGGAAAAAGAAAGTGAAATTTCTCAGGATCAGCACCACGAATACTCTGATATCGTCCAGGAATTGACCGACGAGTTTGTCGCCAGCATTGATGAAGCGCTCAAACACAAAGATGTAGAAATCATGCAGGTATAGGGCAGATATAGGGAATGAAGGCCACCTCCCTCAAAGACCGGGGTACTCTTCCCCCCCCTCCGCACGTTGCCGTAATTATGGATGGCAACGGACGCTGGGCACAAGCGCGCGGCCTGCCAAGAATTGCGGGCCATAAGCGGGGTGCCGACGCCGTCAGGCGAACGGTGGAAAGCGCCGTCGACCACGGTATACGCTACCTGACGCTGTTCGGGTTCTCGTCGGAAAACTGGAAACGCCCGCTCGATGAAGTCACCGACCTGATGGGGTTGCTGCGTTTGTATTTGAAAACAGAAATTGCGGCGATCGACAAGCAGGGCGTTCGGTTTCTTGTTATCGGTGATCGCACCAAACTCTCCAAGGACATCAATGACCTGATTGAACAAGCGGAAAGTCAGACCAAAGCAAACACACAGCTGACGTTGACGATTGCGCTAAGTTATGGCGGGCGGGCTGAAATTGTCTCGGCGGCGCGTAAAATTGCAGAAGACGTGGGATCTGGTGAACTACAGGCGACTGATATTGATGAGGATTTGTTCGCCTCCCGATTATTTACCAACAACATTCCAGATCCGGATCTGCTGATCCGGACCAGCGGCGAGCAACGTATCAGTAACTTTTTGCTTTGGCAGCTAGCATATACGGAGTTGATATTTATCGATACCCTTTGGCCTGATTTTTCAGAGGAACATTTTGAACGCGCGGTTAGGGAGTATCACGGACGTGAGCGACGATTCGGCGCAACCGGAGCATAAAGACCCAGGCCACGGTCTGTTCCTTAGGGTGCTGTCCGCCGCTGTTCTTATTCCTCCCGTCGTTGGGGCGATCTATTTGGGATCGCCCTATTTTGACATTCTGGTCGCTGTTGGCGTCCTCATTCTGTGTTGGGAATGGTATACCCTCTGCAAACCTCATTCCGGCTGGATTTTAGCTGGAGTTCCCTATATTGGCTTCCCGTCCTACGCGCTGGTTTTTGTCCGCAACTCTGGTGATTTGGGACTGGAAACAGTGCTCTGGATATTCGTTCTTGTCTGGGCGGCAGACACGTCTGCCTATGCAACGGGACGCACATTCGGTGGCCCGAAACTAGCGCCGGGCATCAGTCCAAACAAAACGTGGTCGGGATTGTTCGGCGGGATCACCGGCGCAGCCACAGTCGGACTCATAACAGGTCTTGTGCTCAACCACGATAGTGTGATTCCATTGATCTTGATCAGCGCCGCACTTGGTGCATTGTCACAGGGAGGGGACTTGATGGAGTCCTGGATCAAGCGCAGGTTTGGGAAAAAAGACGCCGGGTCGCTAATTCCTGGTCACGGCGGGTTGTTTGACAGAGTTGACGGATTGTTGGCGACCGCCCTGGCCGTCGCCCTGATCAATATCGCCTTGGAAAACGGGAGTATTCTCACATGGGTGTAAGGCCCAAACCACAGATATCGACCGCGCCGGAACCCAGGCGGGTCAGCATTCTGGGGTCAACCGGTTCCGTTGGCACAAACACCGTCGACCTGCTTGAGCGTAACCCGGATTCCTATTCAGTAGAAGCCCTGACCGCCAACTCAAATACAACGCTGCTTGCTGAACAGGCCCGAAAACTGAATGCCCGTTTCGCTGCTGTCGCCGACCCTGCGCGATACAAGGCGCTGAAAGAGGAGCTTTCCGGCAGCACCATAGAAGCCGCCGCTGGACCCGATTCAATTATTGAAGCAGCGCAACGCGATTCCGATATTCTGATGGCCTCTATTGTCGGCTCGGCAGGACTGAAACCGACATTGGAAGCGGTGCGCCGCGGTGCCGTCGTAGGACTCGCCAATAAGGAGTGCCTGGTGACCGCTGGCGATATTTTTGTCAAGGAAGTCGCCCGGCACGGGGCCAATCTAATCCCAGTGGATTCAGAACACAGCGCCATCTATCAGGTTTTTGATTTTGACAACTTTGAACGGGTAGACCGCATTATCCTGACGGCTTCGGGAGGTCCATTTCGAACATTCAGTATTCAGGAAATGGAAGATGTAACGCCGGAGCAGGCTGTTGCCCATCCCAACTGGGACATGGGCGCCAAAATATCGATCGATTCCGCAACCATGATGAACAAAGGGTTGGAACTGATTGAAGCCTTTCACTTGTTCCCCGTATCTGAAAGCATGATCGAAATCCTGGTTCACCCCCAGTCTGTCATTCACAGCATGGTCGATTATGTCGATGGTTCTGTTCTGGCGCAGTTGGGAGCGCCCGATATGCGCACGCCCATTGCCTTTGCGCTTGCCTGGCCAGACCGCATGTCCGCGCCCGCAGCCAAACTTGCACTGGAAGAGATCGCCACGCTGACATTTGAAAAACCCGACGAAGCGCGGTTTCCAGCCCTTCGACTGGCCCGCGAGGCATTGCGCCAGGGCGGCAGCGCGCCTACGTTACTGAACGCGGCCAATGAAATTGCTGTCAGTCGTTTTCTAGCCGGGGAAATCGGGTTTCTCGACATCGCCCGGACCGTTGAAATGGTTCTCGAACGAATAGAATCGGGACCATTGGCCAATCTGGACGATGTCGGCGAAGCGGACAGGTACGCCCGTGAAATTGCCGCTGAATTCGTTTGAGCTTCGAAAGTCTAAATTATGATGTACCCTCTCGCTAATACCTCTTATCTCCACCCGACAGAAAGTGTTCGCTGATGAGTATCCTCGGATTTACCTGGTATTATGTTGTTGTCTTCCTGCTGGTCCTGACCGTCCTGGTTTTTGTTCACGAATGGGGACATTTCTGGGTCGCGCGCAAAAATAATGTCCGCGTGGATGTGTTTTCCATCGGGTTCGGACCGGAACTTTACGGATGGAATGATCAATACGGTACGCGGTGGAAAATCAGCGCAATTCCGCTTGGCGGATACGTCAAAATGTTCGGGGAAGGCGATGAAGAAGGCGATGGTCATACGGATGCGGAGCTAACCGAAGAAGAAAAGGCCGTATCCTTTCATTACAAAACCGTAGCGCAGCGCGCGGCGATCGTCGCCGCCGGACCCATAGTGAATTTCATTTTTGCGATATTTGCGTTCGCCGTTCTGGCCGGGATTATCGGCACTGCCGTGCCATTGGCCGGGACGGGTAAGGTTTTGCCCGGAAGTGCTGCTGAAGAGGCCGGGATATTGGCCGGCGATAAAATCCTCAGCATCAATGATGAAAAAATAAAATACTTTGACGACCTGCGACGTATTGTTGCCGCCAGTCCGGAACAAAAGCTGACGTTCTTGATCCGCCGCGGGGACGAAGAAAAGACATTAGTTGCGACGCCCAAAGCAAAATTCCAGAAAGCCGAAAATGGAACTGAAGAAAAAATCGGACTTCTGGGTGTGGAAGGCGATCCCCAGTATGTTGAATTGGAACGGCAAGGCCCGATTTCGTCAATTTGGGTAGGGATACAAAGAACCTATTTCGTATCCGCCAGCATTCTATCTTACGTCGGCGATATGATATCCGGGAATCGTGGAACCGACGAGCTCGGCGGGCCGCTTAGAATAGCCCAGATCACCGGACAGATGGCTCAACTTGGGATCGACAACGTAATCTTCATAATGGCCATGCTCTCGGTCAATCTTGGCCTCATCAATCTGTTCCCAATTCCCATGCTGGACGGCGGGCATCTCGTGTTTTTTGCAATTGAAGCCCTGCTTGGTCGTCCATTGGGAGCAAAAGCCCAAGAATACGGTTTTCGTTTCGGGTTGATTCTGGTAATGATGCTCGTGGTTTTCGTAACATGGAACGATTTGGTTCATTTGGAAGTCATTCAGTTCTTTAAGGACCTGATCACATAACGTGTTGATTCGTTGGGAGGATTCATTGCGGCGTTTTTTCCGCTTCACAGCCGTTGTTTGTTGTGCGTTGGCCTTGACACAAGTGTCAGCAGGGGCTGCCGCTGTTGGTGCATTGGCGCCTGTGGAACTCGCCCAGTCTTCAGATACCATCAATGAAATCATTGTTAAGGGTGCCCAGCGGATCGAACCCGGAACCGTCAAGTCATACCTGCTTATCCGCGAAGGAGATGTGTACGATGCCCGGCGCATGGACAGGTCGCTGAAAAGCCTGTTTGCGACGGGTTTGTTCGCCGATGTCAGCGTTGAACGAAAAGGCGCGACACTGGTTGTAAATGTTGTCGAAAATCCGGTTATCAACCGCATCGCTTTCGAAGGCAACGACAAACTAGAAGATACCGAACTCGAAGCCGAGGTAACCCTTCGCCCACGCGTCATTTATACACGGACCAAGGTCCAGAACGATGTGAAGCGCATCTTAACGGTCTATCGCCGGAATGGACGATTCGCCGTTACTGTAGAACCTAAGGTAATTCAACTTGAACAAAACCGTGTCGATCTGGTCTTTGAGATAAATGAAGGCGAGGTCACTTCTGTCAGCAGTATACGTTTCGTTGGCAACAAGGAATTCAGTGATCGCCGCCTGCGCGAAGTTATCCGCACACGCACTTCGGCTTGGTGGCGGTTCCTGTCAAATGACGACACTTATGACCCGGATCGCTTGACTCTTGACCGTGAACTGTTACGCCGATTTTATTTGACCGACGGGTTTGCCGATTTCCGCATGCTGTCCGCCGTAGCCGAACTGACTCCTGACCGTAAAGATTTTTTCATCACCTTTACCGTCGATGAAGGCGAACGCTATCACTTTGGGCCAGTTAAGATCGATGCCCGATTGCGGGATCTTAAAGCGGAACAATTGCAGGAAGTCGTCAAGGTCGAAGAGGGTGACTGGTATGACATCACCGTCGTTGACAAGATGATCGATGACCTGACCAACCGGGTCGGTGAACTTGGCTATGGGTTTGTGGATGTACGGCCCCATATAAACCGAGATCGAAAAACCAAGAAAATTGACGTTACCTTTGAAATTAACGAAGGGCCGAGAGTCTTTGTCGAGCGCATTGATATTTCTGGGAATGTGCGGACGATTGACAAGGTTATCCGTCGTGAGTTTCAGATTGTCGAAGGCGACGCTTTCAACTCGGCGAAAATCCGGCGCTCCAGGCAACGTATCAATAATCTGGGTTTCTTTGAAAAAATCAACATTGAACAGATACCGGGAAGCGCGCCGGACAAGGCCGTCATCAAGGTTGAAGTCGAGGAGAAGTCAACCGGTCAGTTTTCCGTAGGGGCTGGCTATTCATCTTCGGTCGGGCCGCTCGGCGATTTCTCAATCAGTGAAAAGAATTTTCTTGGACGCGGACAGGACGTCAACCTGTCTCTGCAATTGGCTGCAAGCCGCAGTACGATCAATCTGGCGTTTACCGAGCCCTATTTTCTTGATCGGGAAATCCGCGCCGGATTCGATATTTTTCATATCCAGCAAAACCTTCAGGACGTCAGTTCTTTTGACATGAAGCGTACCGGTTTTGCGCTGAGGGCGGGCTACCCGATTTCTGAAAACCTCAGTCAAGCTTGGAGTTACCGCTTACGCCGTTCCGTCATCAACGGCGTCGATTCAAATGCCTCCACCCTCATTCAGGCATCTGAGGGAACCGAGTTTATGTCCCAGGTCGGACACACCATAAAATATAACAAACTCAATGATAATTTGGTTCCAACGGACGGGTATGTTCTCAGTCTGGGGACCGATGTCGCCGGACTGGGCGGCGACCTCCGCCACCTTCGTAACGTCGCCAGAGCGGTCGGCTATTATGAATTTGCAGATCAGTGGGTTGTCAAAGTCAGCGGTAACGCCGGGCTTATCGTCGGGTTGGGCAAGGACGTCAACATATTGGAGCGCTTTCATCTCGGCGGGGATAACCTGCGTGGATTTGCGACCCGGGGTGCGGACCCGCGTGATACTTTAACCGACGATGCGCTCGGCGGTGAATGGAGCTACGGAGGCACAGTGTCGTTAAGCTTCCCCATCGGACTTCCAGCCGAACTGGGTGTGAGTGGCCGAGTATTTACCGACATTGGCAGCGTCGGAAAGCTGTCTCCAACAAATTCGACGACGCAAGACCCCGGCAGCATTCGTGTCGGAACCGGGATTGGGATGACCTGGACATCACCGTTCGGCCCCCTCGGCATGGACCTCGGTTTTCCTTTGGTTAAGGAAAGTATTGATAACAAAGAACTGGTTCGCGTTAATTTTGGCACCAAATTCTAGGAGAAGACTTTGAATCCGATCAGGTTGTTTTTGTTTCTTGGTGCGTTATCGACCGGCTTTTTTGCTTTTACGCCGTCCGGTCGTGCGCAGACCAGCACAACTCAGAATTTTCAGGCAACCATTGCGATCCTGGATCTGACTTCTATCCGTCGTGAAGCGCTTGCGGTAAAAGACATTCATACACAAATAGCCGCTTTCCAGAAGGCGTTCCGGGCAGACGTCCAGAAAGAAGAGGAAGCCCTTCGAATTGCCAATCAGGAACTGGCTAAAAAGCGGTCCATTCTGGCGCCGGAAGCATTCGCCGAGGAACGTCGCAAATTCGAACAGAAAGTCGTTGGGGTCCAGCGTTCTGTTCAGGAACGAAAACGCGCACTTGATAAATCGCAGGCCGACGCCTTGCTCAAGCTCGAAGTCGCATTGAACGCGATCATTAAGAAGATCGCCGAGGACAACAAGCTTAACCTTGTCCTGCGCCGCGAACAGACGATCCTATCTTCTCGTGCAATGGAAATCACCGGGCAGGTTCTTAAGCAGATCAATGCCAAATTACCCAAGGTAAAGGTCGAAAAACCCGGAAAATAAAATGGCGGACCCCAGGTTTTTTCCCACTGCCGGTCCGTTCACGATTGGTGAACTCGCTGAACTGACCAATGCCAGAATTGCCGGTACCGATGTCGGGGAACAACGGTTCGTTGACGTCCGCCCACTTTCCGACGCCGACAACCGTCATGTCAGTTTCCTGGACAACAAACTCTATAAGGACGCCTTCAGTGTCTCCCGGGCTGGCGTTTGTATAGTGCGTCCGGAAATGGAGGAGAATGCGCCCAAAGGGATGGCCCTTCTCATCACCGATGAGCCGTATCACGCTTACGCACGTATCGCGACAGCGTTTTATCCGCTGGACAACAGCCAAAACTCCGTATCCGATAACGCCATCATTCACGAAGATTCTGTTATCGGAGAAAATTGTCATATCGCGCCTGGAGCTGTCATCGAGCATGGTGCGGAAATTGGAAGCAACTGCCAGATTGCAGCCAATGCCGTCATCGGCGAAGGCTGCGTCCTGGGTGAGGGGAGTATCGTCGGGGCCAATGCCAGCCTGACCTTTTGCCGGATCGGCGCGCGCGCAATCATACATGCCGGCGTACGTATTGGTGAAGACGGATTTGGCTTTGCCATGGGGCCTCAAGGACACCTGAAGGTCCCTCAACTCGGTCGGGTGATTATTGGCGATGATGTTGAGATCGGTTCTAATACCACGATTGACCGCGGAACCGGACCGGATACCACGATTGGAAACGGAGTCAAAATAGATAACCTGGTGCAGATTGCCCATAACGTTGAGATTGGAAATAACTGCATCATCGTTAGTCAGGTTGGTATATCCGGCAGCACAAAGATCGGTGATTTTGCAATTCTGGCCGGACAGGTCGGAATCGCCGGACACCTGACCATTGGTCCGGGAGCCAGGATTGCGGCGCAAAGCGGCATTATGCGCAATGTCGATGCGGGTGCATCCGTCGGCGGATCACCGGCACGACCTATCAAATCCTACATGAGAGAAGTCGCGACGCTTCAGCGGATTGCGGCGAAGAAAGGCAAATAAGAATGGATTCGGACACAGTTCTAGGCGAACGCACAATCGAGGTACAGGAAATCATGGAAATGATTCCCCACCGCTACCCGTTCCTGCTTATCGACAAAGTTACCAAGATCGTCCCGGACGCAACCGCAGTCGGCATCAAGAATGTCACCGTAAATGAACCCTTCTTTCAAGGACACTTCCCCAACCGCCCAATTATGCCTGGTGTCTTGATTATCGAGGCGCTGGCGCAAACATCAGCTGTTCTGGTGCTCGAAACCACAGGCCAAAAAGCCGGATCAATCGTTTATTTCATGACCGTCGATAACGCCCGCTTTCGCAAACCCATTGGCCCCGGTGATCAGGTCCACCTTCATGTGGAAAAGCAACGCAGCCGGGGTAACGTGTGGAAATTCCGTGGTGAAGCGCGGGTTGATGGGAAACTGATGGCCGAAGCAACCTATTCCGCCATGATTGTGGAAGAATAAATGACTGAAATACATCCCGGCGCCGTTATCTCTCCCGGAGCCAAGATCGGCGAAGGCGTAAGCATCGGCCCTTTCTGTTCCGTCGGCGCGGGCGTTGAACTGGCGGACGGCGTGACACTGATTTCTCATGTCAGCATCAGCGGCTTGACAAAAATTGGCAGCGGAACCCGGATTTTCCCATTTGCCTCTTTGGGTTTTGAACCACAGGACCTGAAGTATCAGGGCGAACAGTCGGAACTCATTATCGGCGCAAACAATGTCATTCGTGAACATGTAACCATGAATCCGGGAACCCAGGGCGGAGGCCTTGTCACCAGGATTGGCGACAACTGTCTGTTTATGGTTGGCTCACATGTTGCTCATGACTGCCAGATCGAAGACCACGCCATTCTCGTCAACAACGCAACGCTTGCAGGCCACGTAGAAGTCGGCGAGTGGGCAATCGTCGGCGGGTTGTCGGCCGTTCACCAGTTCGTACGGATAGGTAAACATGCCATGATCGGCGGCATGTCCGGTGTCGAGAACGACGTCATCCCCTACGGTTCCGTAATCGGTAATCGGGCGAGGTTGTCGGGACTGAACATCGTCGGCATCAAGCGGCGGAATTTTTCCCGAGATGAAATTCACGACCTTCGCAAGGCCTACCGTTTGATATTTGCCCAGGAAGGCACTTTGGCGGAACGGTTGGAAGACGTTGCGGAAGACTTCTCGGAAAATGTGCCGGTCATGGAAATTCTTGACTTTATTCGCAAGGACTCGTCGCGGGCCATCTGCCAACCCGGTATGGAAGATGCTGCCTAAACTGGGCATCATCGCCGGTGGCGGGAAGTTACCGGGCGAACTCATCAAACATTGTCAGGCGTCAGGCCGCGATTTTTTTGTCATTGCCCTGACCGATCAGGCGGAGGCGTCCGATCTTGTTGGTGTTGCGCATGAATGGGTTCGCCTGGGGGCTGCCGGGAAAGCTATAAAGCTTCTTCGCGCCAACGCGGTTGAAGAACTGGTGCTGGCCGGGTCGGTCAAACGCCCGTCCCTGAGCGCACTTCGTCCCGACCTCTGGACGGCCAGGTTTTTTGCCAGAACAGGGACTTCGGGCCTTGGCGACGATGGCCTGCTGAGCGGATTAATCACAGCCCTGCAAACCCAGGAAGGGTTCAGGGTCGTCGGCAGTGACGACTTGCTGCCCGATCTGATCGCGCCGGAAGGGTCACTTGGGCGCATCGCACCTTCGTCGCGCGACCATCAGGACATATCAATCGGCATTCTGGCGGCACAGGAACTCGGGTCAATGGATATCGGTCAGGCCGTGGTCGTACGTGATAGCCGTGTTGTCGGGCGTGAAGACAAACAGGGTACGGATATGTTGATCGCAACAGTACCGCCGCCGCCATGTGGCGAACGTTCTGGTGTACTGGTAAAGACCGCCAAACCTCAACAGGAACGCCGCGCTGATCTTCCGACGATTGGCCCGGAAACCATCGAAGGCGCCCATGCCGCCGGACTGGCGGGTATCGCACTTGAGGCCGGCAATGCATTAATCCTGGACCGGGTTAAAGTTATTGAACTGGCCGATCAGCACGGAATTTTTGTTGTCGGGGTCACGCCCGGATCTGCGACCGGGGGTAGCGGTGACTGACGACTTTGACTCCTGCCCGTTGATCTACCTTATCGCCGGAGAGCCGTCCGGGGATGTACTGGGCGCACGGCTAATGGAAGCCTTGCAGCAGGAAACCGAGGGGGAAATCAGATTTGCGGGGGTCGGGGGCCCCGAGATGAAAAATCAGGGCCTGGAGAGCCTGTTTCCCATGTCCGACCTTGCCGTGATGGGCGTGGCCGAAGTTTTACCCCGTCTGGCGCTGCTGATCAGACGGATCAATGAAACCGTATCCGATATCCGGGGGCGCTCACCACGCGCATTGGTCACCATCGATTCACCGGATTTCTGTTTCCGTGTCGCCAAACGCCTGCGAGGAAACGATATCTCATTAATCCACTATGTCGCCCCCAGCGTCTGGGCATGGCGACCGGGACGGGCTGCCAAGGTCGCCCGGTTTCTGGACCATTTGATGACCCTGCTGCCGTTCGAGCCCCCTTATTTCGAAAAACAGGGTCTCTCCAGTACCTTTGTCGGTCACCCGGTTGTCGAAGGTCCGGCGATGCGTGCCGACGGCAGGTCATTTCGCCAGCGCCATAAAATTGGCGAGGACGAAACCATTATCATCGCCCTGCCGGGTAGCCGGGCCGGAGAAGTGGCGCGTCATCTGCCCGTGTTCAAGCAGACGTTGTCACAACTAACCGGCCATTACGGCAATATCCGGGCCGTCGTTATTACGACCGGTGCGGTTGCTGATACCGTCCGCGCCGCCGCCGCCACCTGGCCGGTTCCAGTACTGGTCGTTGACGACATCGCTGAAAAATACGATGCCATGGCGTCGGGCAACGCGGCGCTGGCCGCATCAGGTACCGTCGCGCTGGAACTGGCGGCGACGGGTACGCCGAGCGTTATCACCTACCGTGTCAACGCCCTGACGGCCTGGCTCGGACGGCGTCTGATCAAGGTGCGCTTCGCCAATCTGATCAACCTGATTCTTGACCGCGAAGCCGTACCCGAACGCCTTCAGGAGAAATGCCGAGCCGATATCCTCAGTAACGAGCTCAATACCCTGCTGAACTCCCCTGAAATTGCCGAAAACCAGCGCCAGGACTGCCGTCAGGCGCTGAAGGCGCTCTCTGGCGACTCTGACTGCGGACCAGCCCGAATGGCCGCCAGAGCGGTCCTGAAGGTCCTGAACCGGCAAAAATAAAAACAGCGCAGGTTTCCCCGCGCCGTTTAAAACAACGATCATATTTCGTCTTGCCTAGCGGCGTTTATGAACCGGCTTGAATTTCCGTTCCGTTTCGCCGGTATAGAGTTGACGAGGCCGTCCGATTTTTTGCGACGGGTCCTCAATCATCTCATTCCATTGAGCGACCCAGCCGACCGTCCGGGCCATCGCAAACAGCACGGTAAACATGCTGGTCGGGATACCCATGGCGCGGTAAATGATGCCGGAATAGAAATCGACGTTGGGGTAAAGCTTTTTCTCGATAAAATAATCGTCCTCAAGCGCGATGCGCTCCAATTCCATGGCGATATCAAGAAGCGGTTCATTTGTGATCCCCAGTTCATCAAGAACCTCGTGACAACTCAGCTGCATAATCTTGGCGCGCGGATCGAAGTTCTTGTACACCCGGTGTCCGAAGCCCATCAGCCGGAAGGGGTCTTCCTTGTTTTTCGCCTTTTCGATGAACGCCGGGATATTGTCCGGATGTTCAATTTCTTCAAGCATATTCAGAACAGCTTCATTGGCGCCCCCATGAGCGGGGCCCCATAGCGAGGCGATACCCGCGGAGATGCAGGCAAACGGATTGGCGCCACTCGATCCAGCCAGACGAACAGTGGATGTCGATGCATTCTGTTCATGATCGGCATGCAGAATCAGAATTTTGTCCATGGCTTTGGCTAAAACAGGGTTAACCTTATATTCCTCACATGGCGTCGAATACATCATGTAGAGGAAGTTTTCGGCAAAACTCAGGTCGTTGCGCGGATAAATGAACGGTTGGCCGATGGAGTACTTATATGCCATCGCCGCAATCGTCGGCATCTTGGAAATCAGACGGTAGGAAGCGATCATGCGGTGCTTGGGATCGGTGATATCGGTGGAATCATGGTAAAAGGCCGACAACGCGCCGACGACGCCGCACATGACCGCCATCGGATGGGCGTCGCGCCGAAATCCGCGGAAGAAATAGATAAGCTGCTCATGCAGCATGGAGTGATAGGTTATGTCGTGGTTGAACTTCTTTTTCTGTTCCGTCGTCGGCAACTCTCCATAGAGAAGCAGATAACAAACTTCCGGGAAGTCGGAATGCTCCGCCAGCTGTTCGATGGGATATCCCCGGTACAGCAGAATGCCTTGATCCCCATCAATATAAGTGATTTTTGATTCGCAGCTGCCCGTAGACGTAAAACCAGGATCATAAGCGAAATGGTCAGTTTCCCCATACAGCTTACGGACATCCATAACATCCGGGCCAACAGAGGACTTCATTATGGGCAGCTCCATTTCCTGCCCGGTCCGGTTATCCGTCAGCGTAAATGACTCTCTGGTTTTTTCTGTATCACTCATATTTCTGATCTCCTCACGTCCTGTCTGCGGTTAACGACCGATCACTCGACCGGCATCCGCGTTTTGGTTAATGGATCGCATTTTACTTATAACTATGCACGTCCGTCAGACGCCCGAGCGTTTCATGGCGTCCAAATATCTCCATCAACAGGAAAATATCGCCTGCCGATGTTGTCGTTCCGGTCAACGCGGCCCTCAAGGGTTGCGCCACTTTTCCTAATTTGAGTCCGCTGGACTCGGCAAATGTATGAACCTGTTGCTTCAGTTGATCTGCGGTCCAGTCAGATAAACCATCCAGTACTGCCCACAATGCAGACAGATGGCCCCGGGCCTCTGAGTTTAATATATTTGCCGCCTTTTCCGTCATCTTCAAAGGTCTTGATTCGGCAAAAAATTTAGCGCTTTCAGATAGTTCCACTAATGTTTTGGCACGCTCCTTGAGCTGACCCATCCCCATTTTTAGCCGACCGGGCACCTCGTCCGCAAGCTTTCCGTCAAACATTTTTCCGAGCTCGGCCAATACCAGGTCCACAAGAACGTCATTATCGCAGGCGCGGATATACTGACCATTGATATTGGTCAGTTTGGCAAAATCAAAGCGCGCGGCCGATTTCCCAACGCGCGACAGATCAAACCACTCAATTGCCTGCTCGGTGGAAATGATCTCATCATCGCCATGACTCCAGCCCAACCGCAGCAGGTAATTTCTGAGCGCTTCGGGCAGATACCCCTGATCCCGATAGGCATCAACACCAAGCGCACCATGACGTTTGGACATCTTAGCTCCGTCCGGGCCGTGAATCAGCGGAATGTGGGCGAATTCCGGCACATCCCAGCCCAGCGCCCGGTAAAGCTGCACCTGGCGGAAGGCATTGGTCAGATGATCGTCCCCACGAATAACATGGGTGACCTCCATATCATGGTCATCAACGACGACCGCCAACATGTATGTCGGCGTCCCATCGGCACGCAGCAACACCATGTCATCCATCTGCTTGTTATCGACGCGAACCTCGCCCTGCACCAGATCATTGATCACGGTTTCCCCGTCCAGCGGCGCTTTCAGACGAATGACCGGGTCCACGCCCGGCGGCGCTTCCGACGGGTCCCGGTCACGCCAGCGCCCGTCATAACGCATGGACCTGCCTTCGCTTTTGGCCTGTTCGCGCATTTCTGCAAGTTCTTCCGGCGAACAGTAACACTTATAGGCGTTACCGCTTTCAATCAGCTGATGGACGGCTTCCTTGTGGCGCTCGACTCGCGAATATTGCGAGATGGCCTCGCCGTCCCACTCCAGCCCCAGCCATTTCATACCGTCAAATATCGCCTCCACGGCCTCATCGGTAGAACGTTTGCGGTCCGTATCCTCAATCCGCAAGAGAAACTTTCCTCCGTCTCCACACGTCGCGTGATGTCTGGCAAAAAGCCAGTTGTACAGGGCCGTACGGGCACCGCCAATGTGCAGGAAACCGGTCGGTGAGGGGGCGAATCGGGTGATGACTTTCATGATGAATAGAGGACTTTCACGTTCAGAAATTGGATTGCGCGCAATCTAGCATATTGTATTCGCAGATGCAGCATTTCTATTGCACCGCACCGGATGAAAAACCTGTATATTTTCAGATAGTTCCGGAAACTCTGGGGGGTTCATCAAACTCGTTGGCGCGGGGTCGGGGATTGGGCATTGGAGAAAACAGCCCGTGTTGTTATGATGCCCGTGCGCTGTCGCAGTCGTATGAGAAGGGCTATCATGATCCATCGCAACATTTTCGCAGTCGCTGCCGTCGCAATGCTTTCGGGTTGCGGGCTGTCTGATAAGCCTGTGCAGACGAAGTTCTACGCCGACTGTGAAGATCACTCCAAAACAACTGAACAGGTTGACTGGTCGAAGGCCGAGACAATTACGGTTTTCTATAAGGATCGGTCATTTTCCTCGGCGCTAATCGAAATGGTGCATGGCAAACCCTATGTTCTGCGGATCGAGAATAACGAAGATTTCCCACATTGGTTTCGGGCGGTTGATTTTTTCCGGGGGTCGGTGATCACGAAAGCGCTTTACAATAACAAGGAAGCGCCGAGTACGTGTCTGGAAGGCCTGGCTCTGGGGCCTTCAAGCCACGCCGAAATACATATGGTGCCGGTCACAGTGGACAATTACGAATTCGAAGATTCACCGTTTGTCATCCCGGCATTGGGTGAAATATTGTGGAATAGCGACACCGGATATATCGTCGTCCGCTAGGGCGCTGAAATTTGAAATTCATGTCGCCCAACGAGGTAAATTCCGGTGGGCGACAACAGAAACCGTATCCTTGAGCTGATTTCGAACGAACGGGACCGCTGGGTGCTATGGTTGCCGGTCGGCATTGGCGCGGGTATCTGCCTGTACTTCCGCCTTCCCACGGAACCCGCATTATGGACCGGCCCCCTGGTTTTTACCATCGGCGGGCTTGCCGGGCTCGCGTATCACAGAAGCGCGCACGCCTTTACACGATGGCTGCTGATTGTCGCCATTGTGTGTCTGACCGTCGGCGCGGGGCTGACCGCAGCCAGCCTTCGAACGTTCAGCGTTGCCGGTACGGTTCTTCAAAAAACAATCCATGCCGCGACCCTAACCGGACGAGTCGAAAAGATTGAGACCTTTCCGACGGGCCTTCGCCTCACATTGACCGACCTTCGGATATCCGCGCTGCAGCCCTACCGGACTCCGGCGCGGGCAAGGGTGCGCCTGAAGGGCGGACAGCCTGAAATCTGGCCCGGCGACTGGATACGCCTGCGCGCCGGTCTCTCTCCGCCCTCTCCACCGACCGCCCCCGGTGGATTCGACTTTCAACGCCATGCCTTTTTCCAGGAGATCGGCGCGATAGGGTTTGGACTGGGCCGGGCCACGGTCATGGCCGTGGCGAAAGATACCCATGGGGCAGGGAAACGATACCTCATTGCCCGCCTGCGCCATCACCTGACTGGGCGGATCATATCGGCCTTGCCGGGGATCAAGGGTGGTGTAGCTGCGGCACTGATGACCGGTGAGAAACGCGCCGTTGACGAACAAACCGTGCAAAACCTCCGCGATTCCGGACTTGCCCACCTGTTATCCATTTCCGGACTTCATGTCGGACTGGTCGCCGGCATTATATTTGCCGGGGTTCGGTTTTTTCTGGCCCTGATGCCGTTTATCGGATTGCGCCATCCAATCAAGAAATGGGCGGCGGTCGCCGCCATTGTCGGGGCTTTTTGTTATGCCCTGATCGCCGGAGCCACGTTACCGACACAGCGCGCCTTTCTGATGCTCGGCCTGGTATTGATCGGCGTGATCGTTGACCGCCGGGGCATTTCCATGCGGTCACTGGCCTGGGCGGCGGTTGCTGTCCTGCTGGTTCAACCCGAAAGCCTTTTGGGTCCCAGCTTTCAAATGTCTTTCGCTGCCGTCATGGCGCTGGTCGCCGTCTACGAAGGGATCGCCCTGCGAGCCCGGACCCGGCTCGGCAAACCGTCCGAACTGCCACGATGGATCAGAACCGCGGGACTCTATGTTGTCGGCGTCGGTGTCACGACATTGGTCGCGGGGCTGGCGACGGCTCCGTATTCCGCCTTTCATTTCAACCAGTTTGCGGACTATGGGCTGATGGCCAACCTGATCGCGGTCCCCATAACCGCGCTTTGGGTGATGCCTTGGGCGGTCATCGCCTTCGCCCTGATGACAGTTGGACTGGAGCCTTTTGCCCTGAATGCCATGAGTTGGGGAGTAGACCTGGTCATTACCGTGGCGCAAACCGTATCGGCCTGGCCGGGTTCGGTGACCTTGTTGCCAACGCTTCCGGACTGGGGACTGGCCGTGCTTAGCCTGGGGTTGATCTGGTTATGTCTGTGGCAGCGGGTTTGGCGGATGTGGGGAATCATCCCTGTCATCGCAGGCATGTCGTCCGTGTATTTCAGCGAACCGCCTGACATTCTGATCGATGGAAAAGCACGCCTTGTTGCGTTGAAACCGGACGCTGGAGAGCTGAGGTTTTCCAATCCTGTCGGCGCGAAATTCACGCGGGAAATGTGGCTCCGCCAGGCGGGTTTGCGGGATATGCGCGGGTTCAAAGATTGGCCGGATCGTTCGTCCGCCAGTCTTGCCTGTGATATGACGGCCTGCCTTTACCGCGCCCACCATCAAACGGTGGCGATTATCCATAGCCCCGCAGCCTTGCTCGAAGACTGCTGGCGCGCCGATGCGGTACTCAGTCTGGTTCCCGTCCGCCGCCGCTGCCCGGCCCCCATCGTCATTGACCGCTTCGACCTCTGGCAAAAAGGTACGCACGCGCTATGGATCAATGATGACGGGATCAAGGTCAGGACGGTAAATGAAGAAAGGGGAGATCGTCCCTGGGTTTTAAAGCCGCAACGCCAGTCCCCGCCACCGGCAAAGAGACGACCCAATCAGGGATTTTGAAACGCTTGGACGTCGGGTGTATCAGTATTTCCGCATCAACCCAACAAGCCGCCCCTGCACCTTGACCTGATCAGGTCCACAAATCCGGGTCTTGTAGGCGGCGTTCGCCGGTTCAAGGGCGATCGATTGCCCTTTGCGCCGGATACGTTTCAGCGTTACTTCGGAATCATCAACCATGGCGACCACGATGGAACCGTTATCAGCCGTGTCCGTGCGCCGGATCAGTACCGTATCACCATCAAAAATACCGGCTTCGATCATCGAGTCTCCTTCAACTTCAAGGGCGTAATGCTCACCACCGCCAAGAATACTGGCAGGAACGTCGATGCTGTTAGACGAGTCACGAAGCGCCTCGATCGGTGTTCCGGCGGCAATCTTGCCGTACAGCGGCAGATGAACGGCTTCCGCCTCACCACCCACGACAGCCCCCGGAATGCTGAACTCACCCCGGATTACGTTGGGGGCAAATTCCTGCTTGGGTGGGTTCACAACATTTCCACCCGCGGTCGGTTTTTCAAGATTTTCCGGTAGTTTCAGTACTTCGAGCGCGCGGGCTCGGTGGGCCAGGCGACGAATGAAACCGCGTTCTTCCAACCCGGTGATCAGGCGGTGAATGCCGGATTTTGATTTCAGCCCCAGCGCATCGCGCATTTCGTCAAAAGACGGGGAAATACCGGAATCCCGGAGGCGATCATCGATAAAAATTAAGAGTTCATATTGTTTCCGCGTCAGCATATGACATCCCCTAAGGTAGCGAAATAGAATAGAACAAACACGAAACGTTCGCTATTGTTCTACTTTGGTTCACTTTTTACGTCAAGTCTGTTTTTGCTTTATTCCTGAAAGCATAATCTTAAAATACAATAAAGTCGGTTCAAAGCCGTTTAAAACCCCGTCCGGCCCATGGACAGACGGATGATCTCGACGCGCTCTCCAGCCTTTGCCGGAGCGGCATGAGGAGGGCGGATCACCAGACAGTCCGCCCGGGCAAACCGTTCCATCATGGAGCTGTCCTGAACTTCGAACGGGCAGGCGCTCAGCGCCCCGTCCGCCGTCCGGGTCAACTCGGCGCGCAGATAATCCTGACGCTGATCGTTCTCTCTCAGGTCGCGGCCCAACACCGCCGTTTCCTTCTGCTCGTCGTCACTGTTGACCCCCAGCATGACATCCATGGCAAGTTCTAGAAAAACCACACAAGTTACCCCAGCGGATACGGGGTTTCCGGGCAATCCCAGTACTGGAATACCACCCAGATGACCAAAAATCATCGGTTTTCCGGGGCGCATGGCGACCTTGTAGAAATCCAGCTTCAGGCCTTTCTCGCCCATCACCTGCTGTACCAGATCATAATCACCGACAGATGCGCCGCCGATGGTCATGATCAGATCCATACCCTTGGCGGCCGCCAGAATTTGACGAAGCGAATCGACCGTATCGCGAGCAATACCCAAATTCACAGGGTCTCCGCCCAGCGCGCTTATGTATCCCGACAGGGCCAGTGTATTGGAACTGACGATCTGGTCCGCGCCCAGCGGATCGCCGGGCATAACGACCTCGTCTCCGGTGGCGATGATGCCGACACGCGGACGCCGACGGACCTTGACCCAGGGCACATTCATCGCCGCCAGCAGGCCGATGTCGCGCGCACTCAGCACTGTTCCCGCGCTGATGAGCACATCACCTTCAGAAAAATCAAGCCCGGCGGGACGGACAAAGCGGCCAGCGGATGAGGATTCCGTGATCAGAATTTGGTCACCATCGACTTCTGTAACTTCCTGAATGACAATGGCGTCCGCACCTGCGGGGATGGGTGCCCCGGTAAAGGTTCGTACCGTCTGTCCCGGTCCGACCTCTCCATCATATCCGTCACCCGCCTGAGATTCCCCGATCCGGGTCAGGGTTACCGGAACCTCGACAACATCCGCGGCGCGAACCGAATAACCGTCCATGGCGGAAACAGCTTTCGGCGGCTGGGTAACCCGGGAGGCCACATCTTCACCCAAAACCCGACCCAGCGCCTGATCGATGGATACGGTCTCGCATCCGACAAGGGTCAATCCGGCGCGGACGTTATCGCGCGCCTGTTCAACAGAAATCATTCATTCAGCCTCATAAGTTCCAGATTTTCCACCCGACTTATAAACCAGCCGGATATCGGTCAGGCGCATTCCCTTGTCCACAGCCTTGCACATATCATAGACGGTGAGTGCCGCGACCGACACCGCCGTCAAAGCTTCCATTTCAACCCCGGTCTGGCCCGTCAGTTTGCAAGTGGCGCTTATATCAACCGCATTGCGTTCCGGGTCACAGCTCAGTTCAACCTTAACCGACGTCAACGCCAGAGGATGACAGAGCGGAATCAGGTCAGGGGTTCGTTTGGCCCCCATAATCCCGGCCAGTTGAGCAACGCCAAGAACATCACCTTTCTTGAGCCCGCCTGCCATGATCTTGGTCAAGGTCTGCGGTTGCATCAGCACCGAACCTTTAGCCGTCGCAAGGCGCTCGGTGTCCGATTTGTCTGACACGTCAACCATGACGGCGTTACCGTCAGCATCAATATGGGTAAATTCAGCCATCGTCGGTCTCCGGCGTCAGAAGTGCTCGAACCGCCATCTCGACGTCATCCTGACGCATCAGCGACTCGCCGATCAGAAAACATTTCGCCCCGGCCCTGGCCATCCGTGACAGGTCGCCCGCCGCATACAGCCCGCTTTCGCTGACCAGCAGACAGTCAGCGGGTACGGACGGTGCAAGGGCCTCGGTCATGGCGATATTCACGTCGAGAGTCTTCAGGTTGCGGTTATTGATACCGATCAGCGGACTTTTCAGCCTGAGCGCGCGTTCAAGTTCCTGCCCGTCATGGACTTCGACAAGAACATCCAGCCCTTGATCCATCGCTGTCTGTTCCAGTTCCTGAGCCTGGGTGTCGGAAAGGGCGGCCATGATCAGCAGGATGCAGTCCGCACCCAGAGCCCGCGCCTCGACAATCTGATAGGGGTCGAGCATGAAGTCCTTGCGCAGCACGGGCAGGGCGGCGGCACCTCGGGCCAGCCCCAAATAAGAATCCGCGCCCTGAAAATAAGGGACATCGGTAAGTACCGACAAACACGTGGCGCCACCCGCTTCATAGGCTTCGGCCAGGGCGACCGGATCAAAATTTTCGCGGATCAGTCCTTTCGATGGCGAGGCTTTCTTGATTTCGGCAATCAACCCGTATCGCCCCGCACTCACGGCCCCCCTAAGCGCCTTGATAAACCCGCGGGGCGCCGATTCCGCCTTGGCGGCGGCTTCCACATCATGCAGCGAATGTTTGGCTTTGCAGGCCGCCACATGCCCGAGTTTATCATTGCAGATGCGAGTTAGGACGTCGCTCATGATGGTGGATTGGTGATCTTCACCAGCTTTTCGAGGCCCGCTTTCGCCCGGCCACTATCAATCGATTCCGCCGCCAACTCCACACCCTGCTTAAGGTTTTCGGCTTTACCGGCGACGATCAGCGCGGCACTGGCGTTAAACAGAACAACATCGCGGTAAGGGCAGGGCTCGCCATCCAGAAGATCACGGATGGCCGCCGCGTTAACCGACCCATCGCCACCTTTCAGATCTTCCGGGCGGGCGAACGGCAGTCCGGCATCCTCTGGCGACACTTCAAAGGTCGAAACCTTGCCGTCTTTCAGTTCGGCGACAAATGAAGACGCCGTGGTGGTCAGCTCATCAAGCCCGTCCAAACCATGAACCACCCACGCCGCGTCGCACCCCAGATGATTGAGAGAATGCGCCATGGGCTCGACCCATTCCCGGGAAAAAACGCCGGAAAACTGACGCTTGACGCCGGCCGGATTGGCCAATGGGCCTAAAATATTGAAGATCGTGCGAACCCCAAGCGCGGCACGTACGGGACCGACAAACCGCATAGCGCTGTGATGGCGGGGCGCCAGCATAAACCCGATCCCGGCGTCGCGGATGGATTGCTCGATCAGGGGGAAATCGGCGTCCAGGTTGACGCCCAGCGTGGTCAGCACATCCGCCGTGCCGGTTTTTGACGACATCGCCTTATTGCCGTGCTTGGCGACGGGAACTCCACAACCGGCGACAACCAGCGCCGCACCTGTGGAAATATTGAAAGACCCGGAACCATCGCCTCCGGTTCCGACGATGTCGATGGCGTCATCAGGCGCGTTGATGTGGGTGGCCTTTGCCCGCATGGTCCTGACCGCGCCGGTAATCTCGTCAACCGTTTCACCGCGCAGGCGAAGCGCCATTAGAAACGCACCGATCTGTGACTCCTGGGCTTCGCCGGACATGATAATGTCGAAAGCATGTTCGGCTTCCTCAATACTCAGTGTCGCGCCGTCCGCCACCTGGGCCAGAACCGGTTTCAGATTATCTGTCATGCGGCCTGCCTTTCCCCCGTCGAGTTAAGGAAATTTTGCAGCATCTTGTGCCCGTGTTCCGAAGCGATGCTTTCTGGATGAAACTGAACGCCGTGAACATTCATCTCCCTGTGGCACACGCCCTGAATGACGCCATCGTCGCTTCTGGCGGTGACTTCCAGGCAATCGGGAACGGAATCAGGGGCGATGGTCAGTGAATGGTAGCGAGTCGCCTGAAAAGGCGAGGGAACGCCCTGAAAAACGCCGGAGCCCCCATGGGTGATTGAACTGACCTTGCCGTGCATGGGTTCGGGCGAGCGGACAATACGCGCGCCGAAAACCTGCCCGATGCACTGATGACCAAGGCAAACGCCTAATATTGGTATGCGCCCGGCGGCCCGTTCAACCAGGTCCAGACAAATTCCGGCTTTGTCCGGGTCACATGGCCCCGGTGACAGAACGATGCCCTGCGGATCAAGGTTCAGTACCTGATCGACACTCAAGTCATCGTTTCGATGCACAACGACGTCAACGCCCAGTTCACCGATATAATGAAACAGGTTGTAGGTGAAGCTGTCGTAGTTATCAATTAATACAAACATTTCAATATGTTATCTTGTTTTCTTCATCACTACCAAGAAACTTTGGCGCAGGCCTTGAAAGCCGTCAATTTGTCGCTCTCTCCATGGGCGTCACAATGCCGTCCACTCACTAAACCGTCAAGCATGCAGAGGCCTGGGTGCCTCATCAAAAACCGTTTTCCATCCACCCCTTGACCTTACAGTAACAGGAAGCCTTATATAAACCTTACACTTAAATAGAAGGTTTATCATGGACGGCTCAACAGCAATCAAAACCGATACAATCCCCTCCATCCGGCTGGCGATCTCCGGTATGACCTGCGCCGGTTGCGCGGGCCGAGTGGAACGTGTTCTCAAGGAAGTTCCTGGCGTAAAAGACGCCACCGTCAATCTGGCGACGGAACGGGCTTCCATTGGCGTCGCGCACCAAGATGCGGATATGGAATCAAAATTGATTGGCGCTGTCGAAGAGGCAGGTTTTTTCGCCCATCCGATCAGCGCCGGAACACACGCCGGGGAGCCCATCAGATTGGCGATTTCAGGCATGACCTGTGCGGGCTGCGCGGGCCGGGTCGAGCGGGTTCTCAAGGAGGTTCCCGGCGTTATCGATGCGGCCGTAAATCTTGCAACCGAACGGGCGTCCGTTGACGCACCGGACGCCGACAGCGGTCTTGAATTGCAATTGATCAGCGCCGTCGAGGAGGCGGGGTTTTCCGCCAGCCTGATCAGTAACGACAACAGTTCAGCCAGTGTCAGCCCCGAAACGTCCAATTCTGATCGCTTCGGCCTCGCCCGCCTGGTCTTATCCTTGGCGCTGACCTTGCCGTTTTTCACTCAGATGGCCCTGATGCTCACGCCGTGGCACTTCCAGATGGTCCCGTGGCTTCAGTTCGCACTGGCGACACCCGTACAATTCCTGGCCGCCAGCCGCTTTTACCGCCCGGCCTGGTACGCACTTAAAGCTGGTAGCGGTAATATGGACCTGCTGGTTGTACTGGGCACCCTGTCAACCTGGAGCCTGAGTACATACCTGCTGATCAGCACAACCGATCCCGTCCTGTATTTTGAAGCCTCGGCGGCTGTCATCACTCTGGTCCTGCTGGGAAAATGGCTGGAATCCCGGGCGAAAAACTCATCCGCGTCGGCGATCAAAAGCCTGATGGCGTTACGCCCCCAAACAGCCCTGCGGCGGCGCAGGGATGTTGAAAATCTGATCCCGATCTCCGATGTCCGCATCGGCGATATCATTATCGTCAAACCCGGCGAACGTATTCCTGTGGACGGAATTGTCAGCGAAGGGGCGAGCCACGTCGATGAGGCCCTGATCACCGGAGAAAGCCTGCCGGTGGTCAAGGAAGCAGGATGTCCGGTAACCGGCGGCGCCGTCAACGGCGAAGGTCTGCTGATTATCGAAACGACCGCCATCGGACAGGATTCAACGCTTTCCAGGATCATTCATCTGGTTGAAGAGGCGCAGGCCGGGAAAGCCCCGGTGCAGCGGCTTGTTGATCAGATTTCCCGAATTTTCGTGCCTGCCATCATCGTCATTGCCGTGTTCACCTTCGTAGGCTGGATGATCGCCGGAGAAGGGTTTGAAGGATCACTGATCAATGCCGTGACCGTGCTGGTTATCGCCTGCCCCTGTGCGCTTGGTCTGGCGACGCCAACGGCGATCATGGTCGGTACCGGTGTGGCCGCGCGCAACGGTATTCTGATCCGCGATATCGAAGCGCTGGAAAGGGCGAGACAGATTTCCACGGTGGTATTTGACAAGACCGGAACCCTGACCGAGGGCCGACCGGAGGTTTCCCAGCTCTGGGCCACGAATAACGATACCGCGGAATTGCTGCAATTGTGTGCGTCGGCGCAGCAGGGCAGTGAACATCCGCTGGCGAAAGCCGTGCTGGGCAAGGCGGAGGAGCAGGACATTACCCTGTTGCCTGTATCTTCGTTCAAAAGCTTGCCCGGGCGGGGATTGTCGGCACAGGTCAGCGGCCACAACCTGCTGATCGGATCGCGGCGTCTGATGGATGAAAACAATATCGATATCGCCGCCCTGAACGCCGAGGCGGACTCGTGCCAGGAAGAAGGCAAGACCTTACTCTGGATGGCGTCGACTGAACCTGCCGGTCTGATCGGTCTGATCGCGCTGAGCGACACCCTGCGTGCGACTTCACCCGCCGCCGTCCGCCAGTTGAATGAGGCCAACATAAAAACCGTGATGTTGTCGGGAGACAACACAAACAGCGCCAATGCAATCGCCGCTTCGTGCGGGATAGGCACCGTCATCGCCGATGTTTTGCCAAATGAGAAGGCGGACCACATTGCGGCCCTGCGTGAGGCCGGAGAGCGAGTCGCCATGGTCGGCGACGGCCTTAATGACGCCCCCGCGCTCGCCGCTGCCGACGTTGGCATCGCCATGGGCACCGGCACCGATGTCGCCATGGAAACCGCAGGCATTACGATCATGCGTTCCGATCCGGCTCTCGTCGGCGACGCCCTGAAAATCTCGGCGGCGACGTACAGCAAAATTCGCCAGAATCTGTTCTGGGCCTTCATCTACAATGTTGTTGCACTGCCGCTTGCGGCGCTTGGGCTGCTCAGCCCGGTCATCGCCGGAGCCGCCATGGCGATGAGCAGCGTTTCGGTGGTTTCCAACTCCCTGTTACTCAAACGCTGGCGGAGACGGGGAGGGCAATCATGAAAATCGGCACCCTGGCCCGACAGTCGGGTTTGCCCGCCAAAACCATCCGGTATTACGAAAGCATAGGCCTGATCGCCAACGCGGCACGAACCGATAACGGATACCGGGACTATTCGGAAAACGACGTCGCAACGCTAAGATTTGTCAGCCGTTCAAGAAGACTGGGGTTTTCGATCAAACAGGTGGCGGAACTTCTGGCCCTGTGGAATAACCGCGACCGCTCAAGCGCCAAGGTTAAGTCCCTGGCCACCGACCATATTCACGAGGTCGAAGCCAAAATCGCCGAACTCGAAAGCCTGCGCGCCACCCTGCTTGACCTGACCGAGCGCTGTCACGGCGATGACCGGCCCGAATGTCCCATTCTGGAAAATCTCGCCGGTCAGAAGTAGGGCAGGCGACCGACGGTTGTAGTTTTGGAATACCAAAACCCCATTCGGTCTATAATGCTTGAAATTTCTCACACTTATAATCAATTTCTAGTTGCGTGCATTACCATGTATGCATTAGGATAAGTCAGAATTAGTGAGGTTTTGCCCGTCATGTTACGAACTGAGTCCGTGTTGCAGAACCGCGTATCTGGCAAAAACACCCCTGGCAAAGAGGTGACGAGTACCGATCAGGCCAAATCTGAATTTCTGGCGGCAGTCAGTCACGAGCTGCGCACCCCCCTTACATCCATCAAGGCCGCCATCGCCCTGCTCAAAGGACTGATGCCTGAAAACACGTCGCGTGACTTGCGCGAGCTTCTCGAAATCGCGGACCGAAACAGCGACGCGCTCACCCTGTTGATCACGGATTTACTGGATTTCGAAAACGCCGCTTCCGGGTCGTTGCAATTTGAGTCCGCCATTCATGAAATTACCGGCCTCACTCAGGACATCGTCGCCGCCAATATCAAATTTTTTAAATCCCATCCGGTATATTTCGATATGGCCGATGCCAACAACCCAATTTGGGTACGCATCGACAAACACAGATTAGAGCAGGTCTTGCGAAATCTGCTGACAAACGCGGTCAAGTTTTCCAAAAGCGGTCAGAATATTGAAATATCGGTCGCCCGAAGGCACGCGGGGGTCCGGGTCAGTGTCCGCGATTACGGTATCGGCATATCCGATGAACATCGGGACAAAATATTTGAACGCTTTTCCCAGATCGACTCATCAGACACCCGAAACATCAAAGGTATGGGACTTGGACTTGCGTTCACAAAGGCGCTGGTTGAAAAAATGGGCTGTGAAATCGGGTTTGAATCTGAACCGGGGATTGGCTCAACATTCTACGTGGACATACCGGAAATTCGTCCACAATCGCGTAAAGTCGCTTAAGCGACCATCGATCTGCGGCGCTCGACTGCAATAAATTCGGTCGAGCGACGGCGACGGCGGTCTGGACCAAAGAACGAACTGGCCCGAACGAAGGGACGGTTGTTTTCAATCACGCTGATAATGCGCAGGTAAATATGTCTGGCCGAAACCGGTTTGGCCAGAAATTCGGTGGTTCCCGTATCGCGGGCCTGAAGGACGTGGCTGAGTTCGGTGTTGGCGGTAATTACGATAACCGGAATATAAGGATTGGGACTGTTTTCGTCCTGGCGGAGTTTTCGCAGAAAAGCCATGCCGTCGAGCCCATAGGTCCAGTCGCTAAGAACAATATCGACCGGAAAATTAACAAACATTTCCCAGGCCTTTCCCGGATCAGCAGTGCTTTGCACCGTCGGCACGCCAAATTCCCGAAAAACATCGGTAAGGAGTTGGCGAACCAGCAAGTGCTTTTCCAGAACCAGAATATTTAACGATGAAATATCGTAGGCTGTCACTTGTCCCTCCGGCGTACACTGAAACGTTCAGACGATCATAAATCCGTTATTTACCAATACCTGTATAAGTTTTTTACCTGACTGTTTCCTGACATGAGACTGCTTCTCAACAGCGTTAAATTATAGCACATTTTCATTGTAACAGATATGCATTACAGCGACAGGAAATCTGGACTGGACAAACGTTGCCAAAGGGACTTTGTTTCCGACCTTGTCCAACACACGGGAGCCTAAAGTGGCCGACAAACGTTTGGTCCCGCAGAAGATTCGACCCAATATCAAACGCCAGATCATTCTTGTGGTGCTTGCTCTTGGCGGTATCGGCATTGGTTATGGTTTAGGATTTGTTTTCAAGAAAGCCCCCACCAAACCGGTCAAAAGTGTTGAAACCGTCTTAACCGCGCCGATCAACCCCGATCATGGCGCTAATACGAAATCATCTCAGCCACCCCCGGCGCCGATTCTTCCCGAATTGACACCGGCCTCCGGCGGGGGGAACGTGCGCGCCTACGAAGAAGCGTTGCCGGATAATATTGTCGAAGGCGCAATCCCGGCGATTGCGGCCATTGAACCGACCGTGCCGCCGACGCCACTGCCTCGGTCGGTCACAACCCTCCCGCCCGAGACCGATGATGGCCCGGCGCAAGTGACGGAATCCGCCGCGGCTGTTCCAGAGCCCCAGGAGCTGGCGACGGTTGCCCCAGAACGACAGGCGGAACGGCACGCCGCGATCCCGGTTCAGCCCTCGCTGGCGGCGATCCGGACGTGGCAGATCAATGCCCTGCCATTTACGCCCGATGACCGGCCCAAAATTGCCATCGTGATTGATGACATGGGCGTTGACCGGGGGCGGTCCGAACGTGCGGTTGCGCTGCCTTATCCTATAACGCTGTCCTATCTGACGTATGGTCACAACCTCGATACCCAGACCCGCCACGCCCGTCAGGCCGGACACGAGCTGCTGATGCACATCCCCATGGAGCCCTCAAGCTCGACCGTCGATCCGGGCCCCAACGTTCTCCTAAGCGGTATGGAGGACACCGAACTTCTGCGCAATCTCCGCTGGAATCTGGACCAGTTTGATGGCTACGTCGGCATCAACAACCATATGGGAAGCCGCTTCACCTCTGACTACAACGGCATGGTGAAGGTTATGAAAGAACTGAACAGCCGCGGTCTGATGTTTCTTGATTCCCTGACCTCGGCCAAATCGCAGGGATCGCGGGCGGCGCGGTTCACCGGCACCCCACACCTTACCAGAAACATATTCCTTGATCATGACGACAACCTGGACGCCATCAACAGCCGCCTGCGGGAAACGGAACGTCTGGCCCGCCGTCAGGGTCACGTGATCGCCATCGGGCATCCACGCGACAACACGCTGGCCGCCCTGACGCCCTGGTTGAAGACGATTGAAGCTAAAGGGTTCCAGCTGGTCCCGTTGACGACACTGCTCAAATCCAGTTCGAAAGATACCGCGACGGCGAACTAATCTCCGTCAGTTGCGAAACGTACGGCTTCCTCGGCGGCGCGGACAAGGGCGCGGGCCTTATTGACGGATTCCTGGTACTCAAATTCCGGATCGCTGTCGGCGACCACTCCGCCGCCAGCCTGAATATAGAGCGTTTCATCCTTGATTACCGCAGTTCTCAAGGCGATGCAGGTGTCCATATCGCCATCGGCGCCGAAATAACCGATACAGCCCGCATAGATTCCGCGTCTTTCGGGCTCCAGCTCATCAATGATTTCCATCGCCCGTACCTTGGGGGCTCCGGATACGGTCCCTGCGGGAAACCCGGCCAGCAAAGCGTCAATGGCGTCATATCTGTCCGTATCAAGCTCGCCTTCGACGTTGGAGGCTATGTGCATGACGTGCGAATAGTATTCGATCATGAACTGGTCTGTTGGTGCGACGGTCCCGACTTTGGCGACGCGGCCCACGTCATTGCGGCCCAGATCAAGCAGCATCAGGTGCTCTGCGCGTTCTTTGGGATCTGACAGCAGGTCTTTTGCCAGTGCGGCGTCTTCTTCCGGTGTCAGACCGCGCTTGCGCGTCCCGGCAAGTGGTCTGAGGGTAATCTTGCCGTCACGCACCCGCACCAGAATTTCCGGACTGGACCCGACAATGGAAAATTCGCCGAAATCCAGGAAAAACAAAAACGGAGAAGGGTTCAGCCGCCGGAGAGAGCGATAATAGGATAGCGGGGACAACTTGAACGGCAGGCGAAAGCGTTGTGACGGAACGATCTGGAAGGCATCTCCCGCATGAATATATTCAACGGCCTTTCTAACCATCCCGTGGAAATGTTCGCGGGTCATATTGGATTGCGGTTCAGGAAGATCCGTCTGGGCCTCGGCCGCACCGGCCCGCTTGGGCAATGGGCGATCAAAATCTTCAACGACCCGGCTGATACGTTGGCGGGCGTCTGCAAGCGCCGTCTCAGCCGTGCTGGTCGAACCGTTGGCCCAGACCGGCGTCACAATCGTCACGGTATCCTTCAGCGCATCAAACACCGCCATCACGGTCGGACGCAGGAAAATGCTGTCGGGAACGCCCAGGACATCCGGATTGTTATCCGGCAGTTTCTCGGCCAGACGGACCATGTCATAGGCCATGTAGCCCACCAGGCCAGCCGCCATTGGCGGCATGTCGTCGGGCAATACGATCCGGCTTTCCGCCTGTAATGCCCGCAGTGAGTCCAGAGCCCCGGATTGCGCGCTGATCGGGCAGGCGTCAAAGCCGTTACCGTCCTGATCCGCGTGCCGATTGATTTCGGCGTGGTTGCCGAAACACCGCCAGATCACATCCGGGTTCAGGCCAATGAAGGAATAACGCCCGCGAATGGCTCCGCCCTCTACCGATTCGAGTAAAAAACTGTTGGGGCGGCCACGCACGATCTTGAGCATCGCCGAGACCGGCGTTTCCAGATCCGCAACCAGTGTCGTCCAGACAACCTGAGCCTTTCCGGCGTCATAGGTTTGGCCAAACGTCACATCATCCGGGAACGTCTTCATGGTTACTGGGCCGCGTACAACTGATTGATCAGCGCCTGATTAACCTTCACGCCATGTTCATTGCGAAGCGACTCGCCCAGCCCGGCAATCATGTCGCCTTTCAGGGCCGACCCCAGTTCGCCAGCCAACTTTTTCATACCATCGGCATCGGCACTGGGGTTAACCGCAATAATCTCTTTCATGATTGCGATCTGGTAACCTTCGGACGTTCTTTCAAAGGCAGTCTGACCGGGCTTGAGGTCAAAAACTTTCTTGACCAGCGCGGCTTCGATTTCGGAAACCTGGCCCTGATCCGAGCGGGTAAACGGTTTGGTGGTCTTGAACGCCAGATCGAACTCGTCGGCGACAGCCTGAATATCGGCCTTTGAATTCAGCCGCTCGACCACCTTGTTTGCAAGTATTTTGGTTTTTTCCGCCCGCTGCTTGGCCTTCCAGGCGCTGACCACCTGCTCACGGATACTTTCCAAAGGCCGCAGGGCAGGGGGCGTTACGCTGTCAACACGGACAATAAAAAAGCCTTCCGGTCCCGATTCTGTCAACTGGCTTTCTTCGCCTTCCTGAACGCTGAAAGCAACCTGGAGAAACGTTCCACCCGGGATCCCTGCAACTGGCTTGCCGATCTGATCCCGTCCGTTTCTGTCAATGGCGGATATGGCTTGGGGCCGCAACCCGAGGCTCTGCCCGGCTTCTTCGATCGTCGCGCCGCCACCCAACTGGTCTTCCAGCCGATTGGAGAGGTCAAACAAGCTGTCGATGGCCTTTTCCTTGGCCAGGGCGGCTTTCACCTGATCATGAACCTCGGCAAGCGTTTTGGTCCCACCCGGCTGAATTTCCGTCGCCTTGAACAGGTGCCAGCCAAAAGCACTTTTTACAGGTTGGGATACGGCGCCTTCGGATAGGGCGAAAGCGGCGTTTGCCAGATCGGGCAACATGTCCCCCTTGCCAATTTTGCCAAGGTCCGTCGTGCCCGCCTCATGACCGCCGACTTCCTTGGCGACAATGTCGAAATCGCGCCCTTCGGAAAGCTGCTTCAAGGCCTCCTTGGCCTTGTCTTCGGTATTCAGAATCATCTGAAAGACGTGGCGGGTCTCGGGCCTACTGAATTCGTCTGCACGCGCATCATAACTTTCCTTAACGGCTTCTTCGGTGACATCGATCTCTGCCGCCAGGGGTCCGGCTTCCAGGCGCAAAACCGTCAATTTGCGGTATTCCGGCGCGGTGAACTGTTTGGCATGTTCCTTGTGAAAGGTGTCAAGCGTGGCCTGATCGGGTTCCGCAATGCCCTGAGCTGCGGCATCTTCGATCAGCATCACATCCGCCGTCCGTTTCTCATTCCGATAGGCGTACACCGCGTCAACCATGGCTTTGGGTGCGTTGGCTCCGGCGGTCAGGCTGTTGGTGAAATGCTCGATGCCCAGGTCACGCCGCAGCTCATTAATGTAAGCGCCTTCGTTCATTCCATTGGCCTGAAGCATGCGGTTGAAACGGTCACGGTCGAACGATCCGGCCAATCCCTTGAACACTTCAGCGTTGCGAATTTCCGAACCGACCAGATCGTCGCTGATGGCGACACCCATGCTGTTTGCCCCCTCCGTCATCAACGCGCGGGATACAAGCTCGTTAAGGGATGCGTTGATCAAGCCGAACTGACGCGCCTGTTCAATCGTGATCTGACTGCCAAATACGGACCGCAAACGGCTCATCTGCGCCTGAACCCGGCGCTGCAACTGGTTTGGGGTGATTTCCTGATCACCGACCGAGGCGACAAAATTTCCCGATATGGCCGGGCTCAACCAGTCCTGAATTCCCCAGGCGCCAAAACTGATAATCAGCAAAATCATCAAGGCCTTGATGACGACTGAACCGGTTTGTTTGCGTAGTGTAGAAAGCATGGCTGTATTTACCCGTCATTCGGATTAGTTGTGAAAGCGGGCGGCATCATAAGAGGGCGGAGAGGGCCTAGCAATGCCGGATTGCTGGCTAACGGCTTCAAATTTCTACCGTCCGGCGGATTTTGCCAACTTTCAGGTTCTGTGGGGCGCCGCAATGTGCTACTGCTCGGCTCTCAGCTGGAATTTAACTGTTCTATGGATATTCTGATATGACGACTTCACGCCGCCCGATGATAGCCGGAAACTGGAAGATGAATGGCCTTAAGGTCGACAGCCGGAAACGGGCTTCCGGCCTGGCCCGGCGCATGAAGAAATTAACGAAGCCAAACTTCGAAATGGTCGTCTGTCCACCGTTTCCATTAATCGGTCTGGCGGCGGAGGTCATTCGGGGATCAGGCCTAAAGCTCGGCGCTCAGGATTGCCACGCTGCCCTGTCAGGCGCACATACCGGTGACACCAGCCCTGAATTGCTGAAAAACATGGGCTGCAAATATGTCATTGTCGGTCATTCCGAACGGCGCAGCGACCACGGCGAAAAAGACGCTGACGTCAAAGCCAAGGCGGAAGCCGCCATCCGGGCAGGGATGGGGGCCATTGTCTGCATCGGCGAGACGCTGACGCAGCGGGAATCCGGGCGGGCCATGAGCGTCAACAGAAAGCAGCTTCAGGGCTCCTTGCCGGAAGGGGCCAGCGCAAAAAACACCGTCATCGCCTATGAACCCGTGTGGGCCATCGGCACCGGTAAAGTCGCCACCCCCGACCAGGCCCAGGAGGTTCATGCCGTAATCCGCAAAGAACTGGTAAAAATGCTGGGCGATAAGGAAGCGGATAAAATGCGCATTCTTTACGGCGGCTCGATGAAACCGGGAAATGCCAAGGAATTGCTCGCGTTGGCCGACGTCGATGGCGGCCTGATCGGCGGCGCGGCGCTGAATGTGGACGATTTTTGGGCAATTGGCGAAGCGGCGGAATGACTTTTATCCGTCGTAACGAATATCACCTAATGAAAATCTGATTTCGTTTCCCTCCGTATCGCGACCGCTGCCGCTTCCACCGGTACCGGCGATCGTGAACTCACCGCTGGCGGCGGCTCCCGTCGGGTCGATCACTGTCCAACTGCCGGAGGTTCGGGTTTTCAGAAAATACTGCCCGGTGCAGGTGCCGCGACCGTCAGGAAGGGAAATACTGATACTCCCCTGTTTCTGCCCATCTTCAAATTCAATCACGCCTGCCATCATGTCAAAATGCCCGCCCCATGACGCGGCGACAGACCGGCTACCCTTACCCGACCTTCCGTGATTTGACGGCGCAATTCCATCAAGATCGACAAAACTTGGTTCCTTTTTTGGCTGATTTTCAACCTTAATAGAATCGCCTAGAGAATTGTATTGTAACATAAATGCTTCTCGACCATCCATCGTCATGGATTTTTTGGGCGGGCCTGCGGATGAGATCTCTATCACAGTATACAGATCAATCAGCACATCATTTTGCGGAATGCCGTTCTCAAGCTCCATGAATTCGGCCTTGCGAATTCCATCGTGGCGCCTGAAACCGTTCAGAATACCTTCGAATTCACGGGGCTCTCCGCCTTCCGCATAGGTAAACCTGACCATATCACCACGCGAAAACAGGTCATTGAAACCGGGTCCGCGAACAGAACTGTGGGCATCGCCAAGATCAGGGATCTGCATCTCGAACGCCGGGTCCGCCGTCAAAACATTCATCTCGTTCACAAGAAAACTGTAGAACTGACGAATAGCGGACGCCTTGCGTTCCACGCCAACCGGGTCGTTGTTACGTACAGACATCAGAAAATCGGTAAGATCACCAGACGCCGCCGTCTCGACATGGCGGTTTTTGGCGCTCAGGAATTCGATAAACCCGTTCAGATCGAGCATGTATCCTCGCACCTGATTTTTCGAGTGGCGCCAGGATTTAAGTTTGGCGATAAACTCGTTTACCAGGTGCTGATCACGATCAGAAACATTTTGTTGCATCAGGAAACCTCCCGCCAAATCCAGATCCTACGCCAGACTAGCGCCTGTGGATCATCACATCAATCATCGGGTGACCAACCCCATATTACCAGGGCCCTGCCGATCAAAAGGTTTTCCTCAACGACAACCTCACCATCGGCTTGCGCCACCTTGATCATGGCATTGTAGAGGGCGGAAATCAGCTGGGTATTATCGATACGTGACAGGGTTTCCTCAATGGCAACGGCCAAGGAGTGTTCCTGAATCAGGGCCTTCATTTCCGTATCATGCTGATCAATATAAGAATCGATCCCGCTATACAGTCCGAAAAAAATACCGTCAGTGAATATCTCCAGGTTTGGTAGCTGACGCCGAATCTCTGCTTTCTCGGGCGGCTGATGACGGTCGTCGGCATAAAGCGTCAGCAGCAATACACGGATTGCCACTTCGATTGAGTTTTTTTCGTATTTTTTCACAATGTCCTCATGCCTGACCTTTGATTTTCCGATGACCTTAACGTGCGGCCCCAGGCAGGCCAATGTCAGAATATGGGTAATACACCGGGTGAGGTACACATACCGGGCGCACAGGCGCAGAAATTATCGTCTTTTCGCTGGTGTTTTGTGGCGGATAAGATTACATATCCGGCGAATTCAGGAATGCAGGCTGCAAACGCGGCCGTCAACTTGTGCGAAAACAGGATATTCAATGACCCAGGTCGTTCTCGTCATACATCTGTTGCTGGCTATCGGGCTGGTTGGAGTCGTTTTGTTGCAGAAAAGCGAAGGCGGCGGCCTTGGGATGACTTCCGGTGGAAGTGGTGGCGGCATGGGCGGCTTCATGTCCGGTCGGGCAACGGCTGACCTGTTGACCCGAACCACGGCGATTCTGGCTGCCGGTTTCATGTGCACCAGCCTTGTTCTGGCAATCATGGCAGGAGCCGGACGCGAATCGAAATCGATTCTTGATACACCAACACCTGTTCCGGCAGCGCCCGCGACCCCAGCTGCGCCATCAGCGCCGATCGCCCAATAGGTGAAAGCCCCGGATTTGGGGCCTCGAATCCCAGGCGACAAAAAGAGGTGATATTTTCACCTCTTTTCTTTTTGCAAACCGGTAAATTGTTGTAGAGTGTGCGCCCATGACGCGGTTTATATTTATCACTGGCGGCGTGGTTTCTTCCCTCGGAAAAGGTCTCGCTTCAGCGGCTCTGGGTGCGCTCCTGCAAGCCCGTGGCTTCAAGGTCCGGCTTCGCAAGCTTGACCCTTACATCAACGTCGACCCGGGCACCATGAGCCCGTACCAGCACGGTGAGGTTTTTGTTACCGATGATGGTGCCGAAACCGATCTGGATCTCGGCCATTACGAACGCTTTACCGGTGTCGCGGCGCGCCAATCCGACAATGTGACCACCGGGCGCATCTATTCAGACGTCATCGCCAAGGAACGCCGTGGCGATTACCTGGGCGCGACCATTCAGGTCATTCCACACATCACCGATGCCCTGAAAGAGTTCGTCATCAGCGACCTGACGGATGAGGATTTTGTGCTCTGTGAAATCGGCGGCACGGTCGGCGATATTGAGGGCCTGCCGTTCCTGGAGGCCATTCGCCAGTTGGGCAATGATCTGGGACGTGATCGGGTCATGTACATGCACCTGACCCTGCTGCCCTATATCCCGACGGCGGGCGAACTGAAAACCAAACCAACACAGCATTCGGTGAAAGAAATGCTGAGCGTCGGAATCCAGCCGGATATTCTGTTGTGTCGAGCCGAACGAGAAATTCCTGAAGGTGAGCGGAAAAAGATCGCTCTATTCTGTAATGTCCGGCGGGAAGCGGTGATCCCGGCCCTCGATGTGGATTCCATCTACCGCGTGCCCATCGCCTATCACGAACAAGGGCTCGACAACGAAGTCTGTCGATATTTCGGTATCGATGCGCCGCAGCCTGATCTCAGTCGCTGGACGGAAATCACCGAACGGGCCACCAAACCCGAAGGCGAAGTATCGATTGCCGTCGTCGGCAAATACACCGGCCTTCTGGATGCCTACAAATCGTTGTCCGAAGCCTTGGCCCACGGCGGCATTGCCAGTAACGTGAAAGTTAAACTGAACTGGCTGAATTCTGAGATTTTCGAAGGCGAAGAGACGCTGCACCATCTTGAGGGCGTCCATGGCATTCTGGTGCCGGGCGGTTTTGGCGAGCGTGGTGTTGAAGGTAAGATCGAGGCCGCGAAATTTGCCCGTGAACACCGCATTCCTTATTTCGGCATTTGTCTCGGCATGCAGATGGCCGTGGTCGAGGCGGCGCGTAACCTGGCCGGGATCGAAGGCGCCGGTTCAACGGAATTCGGCCCCTGCAAGGAACCCATCATCGGCCTGCTAACCGAATGGGAACGCGACGGGCTGATCGAAAAGCGTAGCGCGGACAGCAACATGGGCGGCACCATGCGGCTTGGCGCTTATGATGCGCAATTGCAACAGAACAGCCACATTCATTCGATCTATGGCACGGACAAGATTTCCGAACGCCACCGCCACCGCTACGAAGTGAACCTTGGGTATGAAGGCGCGCTGGCGAAAATAGGCATGGTGTTCTCGGCAAAATCTCCTGACGGTGTGTTGCCGGAAATCGTGGAAATCCCGGATCACCCCTGGTTCATCGGCGTGCAGTTTCACCCCGAACTGAAATCCAAACCCTTTGATCCGCACCCGTTGTTCAAATCGTTCATTGAAGCCGCTGTACAGCAGTCGCGGCTGGTTTAGGATCGCCTGATGACCACCGCCCGCCACGTCACCGTCAGTAACCTCACCATTGGCAACGACCTGCCGCTGACCATCATCGCCGGTCCGTGCACCATGGAAAGCCGCGATCATGCCATGGACATGTCAGGCGCCCTGAAAGAAATCGCCGACGGATTGGGCATTGGCCTGATCTACAAGTCTTCCTACGACAAGGCCAACCGGACCAGCGTTTCCAGTACACGCGGCCTTGGCCTGGACAAAGCCATGGACATCTTCCAGGACGTCAAAAAAGCGACCGGTTTACCCGTGCTGACCGACGTTCACCTGCCCGAACACTGTGCACCCGTGGCGGAAGTCGTCGATGTGCTACAAATTCCCGCCTACCTATGTCGCCAGACCGACCTGCTGGTCGCCGCCGGAGAAACCGGAAAAACCGTTAACGTCAAGAAGGGGCAGTTCCTGGCCCCCTGGGACATGGCTAATGTAGCGAAAAAGGTTGAGTCGACGGGCAATATGAACGTCATGCTGTGCGAACGCGGCGCCAGCTTTGGTTATAACACGCTGATTTCTGACATGCGCGCCCTGCCGGTACTGGCTCAAACCTCATGCCCTGTAGTGTTCGACGCGACCCATTCCGTTCAGCAGCCGGGCGGGAAAGGGGATACGTCTGGTGGAGATCGTCGTTTTGCCCCGGTCGTCGCCCGTGCCGCCGTCTCCGTGGGTGTTGCTGCCGTATTTATGGAAACCCATCAGGACCCTGATACTGCACCCTCTGATGGTCCAAATATGATATTCCTTGATCAGATTGAAGATATTATTTCGAACTTGCTGGCGTTTGATGCCATCGCCAAGGCAAATCCCGTCTCGATTTGATCTCCATCCGCACCGCTGTATCAGACGATTCAGAGGTGTTGACTGATATCTGCTTTCGCTCAAAGGCGCATTAGGGAGGTCGTCATGGCGCAACCAAATAAATTTTGGGATCGGCTGGCGAAAATCTATTCGAGACAGCCGGTTGCCGACGAAGATGCGTACCAGAAGAAACTTCAGATCACGCGCGAGTACTTTCACCCGGATATGGAGGTGTTGGAATTTGGCTGCGGTACCGGGTCAACCGCCATCACCCACGCGCCTTTTGTAAAACATATTCAAGCCATTGATTTTTCGTCTAAAATGCTCAAGATCGCACGATCCAAAGCCGACGCAAACCATGTTCAAAACATCACCTTTAAGAATGCGTCCATTGATGATTTTGATGCGCCCGACCAAACCTATAACATCATCATGGGTCACAGCATTCTTCACCTGCTGGACAACCGGGATGAGGTCATCGCCAAGGTTTACAAACTGCTCAAGCCGGGGGGCTTTTTCATCTCCAGTACGATCTGTATCAGCGACGGCATGAAGCTTATGAAGACCGTTTTGCCGATCGGTCAGTTCTTTGGGATATTGCCGGTGTTGACGTTCTTCAGCGCGGAGGAACTGCAAAATAGCCTGACCCAGACCGGTTTCGAGATTGACCATCACTGGACGCCGGAAAATGGAAAATCCGTGTTTATCGTGGCCAGGAAACCGGAGTAGGGACAGGGCGCTGAATTGAAAGTAACGTACAGCGCACCATGGCGGGAATTCATTTGTTTAAAAATATCTATCGGTCAATTTTTGTCGAAAGAATGATCGACGACATCGTATCGGTGACGCCATCCAGGCGACCAATTTCATCGATTACCTTATCCAGCTCCCCCACGGACTGAGCCGAGACGACGGCTGAAAGATCAAAAACTCCGCTAATTGAATACAGCGACGTCAGGTGCGCTATGTCGGAGAGGGCCTTTTCGATTCTGCTGCGGTTGGCCGGTGGGGATTTGATCATCACCAGTGCGCGAACCCGGTCCTTCAAGAAATTTGATGACAACCGTACTGAGTATCCGTCAATAACACCGTTTCGTTCCAGCTTTTCAAGCCGCATTTGTGCCGCGGTCCGCGAAACCGATAGTCGCCGCGCGATCTCTGAAACAGACAGGCGCGCGTCTTCACGCATCAGGGCGATTAGTTGTTCGTCTTTTTCGGAAATATCCATAATTCCTTACTATAGTTATTTTATTATATTTCCTAGTAAATTTGTCCAATTTTACCGAAAAAAAGACTACAATACCTATTTGTTATGACAGTCATATCCCGTTAAATGATCTTAAATTTCGAATTAGGGAGCCTCGAACAAATGCCCCACATGGATACTCTTCAAGCTGCCGGTTTCACGCCATCAGAACTTACCGGCGGAACACTCGCGGTTCATACGCCGATTGACGGGAGCCAAATCGCCCGCCTGACACCACACGGAAGCGATGATGTTCAGACAATGATCAGCAGGGGGGCGGCCGCGTTTAAAATCTGGCGCGATGTTCCGGCGCCCAGACGCGGGGAACTGGTCCGCCTGATTGGCAATGAACTGCGTATGGAGAAGGAAAACCTCGGTCGTCTGGTGACGCTTGAGTGCGGTAAAATCTATCAGGAAGGCCTTGGTGAGGTACAGGAAATGATCGACATCTGTGACTTCGCCGTCGGCCTGTCGCGTCAACTCTATGGTCTGACCATTGCGTCCGAACGTCCCGGTCACGCCATGCGGGAAACCTGGCATCCCATGGGCCTGTGCGGCGTCATCACTGCCTTTAATTTCCCGGTAGCCCCCTGGTGCTGGAACGCCGCCCTGGCCCTGATCTGCGGTGATCCAGTGATCTGGAAACCGTCGGAAAAGACTCCGCTGACGGCACTGGCGACACAGAAAATTTGTGACCGCGCCATGAAAAAATTCGGCGATGCACCAGAGGGTCTGATTCAGGTAATTGTTGGCGAACGTGAAATTGGCGAGACCCTAACCGCTAGCCGCGACGTCGCCATTGTCTCGGCGACCGGCTCTACCCGCATGGGGCACGCCGTCGGGCGACAGCTCGCAGACAGGTTCGGGCGGTGCATTCTCGAACTTGGCGGCAACAACGCCATGATCGTGGCGCCCTCAGCCGATCTTGAAATGGCCCTCAGAGCAACTGTCTTTTCCGCTGTCGGAACAGCGGGCCAGCGCTGCACGACGCTCAGACGCCTGATCGTCCACGAAGATATTTATGATCAAATGATCCCCCGTCTCAAATCAACTTACGACGGCTTGTCCATTGGTGACCCATTGGCTGACGGAACGCTGGTCGGACCACTAATTGATGGCGACGCCTTTGCCGGAATGGGACAGGCGCTGGCCAAGGCCATCGCCGACGGCGGTCAAATTCATGGCGGCGGGCGGGCGCTTGAACGCCAGTTCCCGCATGCCTTTTACGCGATCCCGGCAATCGCTGAAATGCCGGCTCAGACGGCCATCGTCACTCATGAAACATTCGCGCCAATTTTATATGTCATGACGTATCGAAATCTGGATCAGGCCATTGAGCTTCAGAACGCGGTGCCGCAAGGGCTGTCGTCCTGTATTTTCTCTACCGATGTGCGCGAAACAGAAGAGTTTTTGTCTGCGACCGGGTCTGATTGCGGTATCGCCAATGTCAATATTGGGCCGTCCGGTGCTGAAATCGGTGGTGCATTTGGTGGAGAAAAAGATACAGGTGGGGGTCGGGAGTCCGGCTCGGATGCCTGGAAGGGTTACATGCGTCGCCAGACCAATACCATCAACTATTCGCGTGAACTGCCGTTGGCGCAGGGTATCAAATTCGAAATCTAGAAGGAAAAACCTGCATGTCGTTTGAAAAAATTGCGGTACTCGGGCTTGGCAAGGTCGGGAGACTGGCGGCGAAACTGCTCCACGGTTCCGGGTTCAAGGTAACCGGGTTCGACCAGCATACACCACACGAAAACCTGCCGTTCCCGGTCAAGAACACGAACCTGACCTCGCCTGAGGATTTAGCTGTGGAATTCTCCCAGGTTCAGGCCGTGTTATCCTGTCTTCCCTATCATCTGAATAAAGATGTCGCCAAGGCTGCTTATGAGGCGGGAATTCATTATTTCGACCTGACCGAAGACGTGCCGACCACCAAGGCTATCATCGAGATGAGCGCCAGCTCTAAGGGGTTGATGGCGCCACAATGCGGGTTGGCGCCGGGGTTTGTCGGTATCGTCGGGGCATCGCATGCTCAAATTTTCGATAGATGCCGGTCCATCCGCATGCGTGTCGGCGCCTTGCCGCAAAACCCGACCGGGCTACTGGGTTACGCCTTCAACTGGTCGCCGGAAGGGGTGGTCAACGAATATCTGAACGACTGCGAAGTCATTGAGGAAGGTGTTCACAAATGGGTTTCACCGATGGAATGGCTTGAAACGCTGTATATCGACGGCGTCAAACTGGAGGCGTTTACGACTTCCGGCGGCCTGGGCACCATGTGCAAAACCTTTCTCGGTAAGGTCGATAACATCGACTACAAAACCATGCGCTATCCCGGTCACATGAAATTGATGAATTTCTATTTCCATGAACTTCTGATGCGAGAGCAACGTGATATTGCCGGGCAGATACTGGTCAATGCCAAACCTCCGGTGAACGATGATGTGGTCTATGTTCATGTATCTTCCGAGGGAGAGATCGATGGACAACTTCAGCGAAAGGAATTCGTCCGTGGTTATCGACCAATTGAAATTGCTGGCGAGCAGCAGACGGCGATCGCCTGGACGACATCGGGGTCGGTAACGGCGGTTATCGAGATGGTCCGTGACGGAACACTGCCTGACAGCGGTTTTCTGAAACAGGAGGACATTCCGCTGGCGGCCTTTTTGACGAGCAAAACCGGTCGCCTATACGCACAAGCATAGCGCATGACCTGAAGTCATGTAGGCAAACTCAGGCCTTGAATTGCAAGGGGCGACGTTTTATTCCTTCGCCAGAAGTTGGCCCGCTAAATTCTTACAGGAAAGATCATTCCCATGACCGCCATCATTGATATTTTCGCCCGCGAAATTCTGGACTCCCGTGGCAATCCCACGGTTGAAGTCGATGCCACTCTGGAAACCGGAGTCAGGGGCCGCGCCGCCGTGCCGTCCGGCGCCTCTACAGGCGCGCACGAAGCCGTCGAACTTCGCGATGGTGACAAGGGGCGGTTTGGCGGCAAAGGCGTCTTGCAGGCCTGTGAAAGCGTCAATGGAGAAATCTACGACGCGTTGTCCGGTATGGATGCGGAAGAGCAGCTTCTTATCGACAATACCATGATTGAACTGGACGGCACGGATAACAAGAGCCGTCTGGGGGCCAATGCCATTCTCGGCGTCAGCATGGCGGTCGCCAAGGCCGCGGCGGAAGAAAACGGACTGCCGCTGTACCGCTATCTTGGCGGCACCTTTGCCCACACGCTGCCAGTACCGATGATGAACATCATCAACGGCGGCCGACACGCCGACAATCCCATCGACGTTCAGGAATTCATGATCCTGCCGGTCGGCGCCGCCAGCATTGCCGACGCCGTGCGCATGGGGTCCGAGGTCTTCCAGTCCCTGAAGAAAGAACTTCGGGATGCCGGTCACAATACCAATGTCGGTGATGAAGGCGGGTTTGCGCCGAACCTCGCCAGCGCCGATGACGCGCTTGGCTTTATCATGAAATCGGTTGAGGCGGCAGGATATAAACCGGGTGACGATGTCATGCTGGCGCTGGACTGCGCCGCAAGCGAGTACTACACGAACGGCAAATACGAACTGGCGGGAGAGGGCAAGTCGCTGGATAGCAGCGCCCATGCCGAATATCTGGCTGATCTGGCCCGCCGTTTCCCGATTTGCAGCATCGAAGACGGTATGGACGAAGACGACTGGGAGGGCTGGAAGGCGCTAACCGATTTGATTGGCGATAAATTCCAGATCGTCGGGGATGATCTGTTTGTGACCAACCCGGTCCGGCTTCAAAAAGGGATCGACGAAGGCATCGCCAATTCCATTTTGGTCAAGGTCAACCAGATCGGCACTCTTTCGGAAACGCTGGAGACCGTGGAAATGGCGCACCGGGCCTCCTACAGTTCCATCATTTCCCATCGCTCGGGCGAAACGGAAGATGCATTCATCGCCGATTTCGCTGTCGCCACCAATGCCGGACAAATCAAAACCGGTTCCCTGTCGCGCTCCGACCGGTTGGCAAAATACAATCAGCTGATTCGAATCGAAGAGGACCTGGGACCAACGGCCTCTTATGCTGGTCGCGGTATTTTGCGGGGTTAGCGCAAGAAATACGGGAAGACCGGATTAGCGGTCTTCCCGTTTATGATTTCTGCCTTGGATGATGTTCAGGCGGCGTTCTTGTCGGCACGGACTTCCGCCAGGAATTTACCAACTTCCTGACTGAGAAATTCCGATTGCTGTGACAGTTCCTGCGCCGCGGTCAGGATCTGCGAAGCCGCCGATCCCGTTTCCGAAGCCCCCT
>Ga0316204_10000932_pt1 | contig 90969 bp, 74 predicted proteins | sample 6monrhotite_MG_2_FD_205661 | JGI IMG/M metagenome (GOLD analysis project Ga0316204, IMG submission 205661) | Microbial mat bacterial communities from mineral coupon in-situ incubated in ocean water Damariscotta River, Maine, United States -... | ecosystem: Environmental > Aquatic > Marine >... | reverse complement strand
AAAAAGAAATTTCCGCATCAGATGATGAAATTATTATCAGGGTTGAAAATGGTACTTACCAGCCTTCGCGAATTAAATTAGCTGAAGGACAACCAGCAACAATACAATTTCTTCGAAAAGATGCATCACCCTGTGCGGCGACGGTGATAGTACCAGATTTTGAAATTTCCACAGAATTACCGATGAATAAAATATCAAGGATTGTTTTACCCGTTTTGAGTAAAGGTGAATATCCTTTTCATTGTCAGATGCAAATGTATAAGGGAACGCTTATTGTCGAATAGTTGACTCAATTATATTTAGAGGAGAAAAAAATAATGGAAGGTTTATCATCATTTTTAATTTTTGCTGTGTTTTTTTATCTCATGATGCGTTTTGGTTGCGGGGCTCACATGATGCATGGTCACCATGGTCATTCAAAGAATTCTAATTCCGATCCCCTATTTGATCCAGTTTGCGGTAAGAAGGTTGATGAAGATGTCGGTTATGGAAAACTGCATGACGGCGTATTGTTTCGGTTTTGTTCAAGAAAATGCCTAGATTATTTCGACGAGGCTCCAGAAAAGTATATCTCACAATCAATTTTTAAATCACTAGAGGAACAACGTCATGACTCATAAAATTTCTCTATTTGCGTTTGGAAATGCGACAAGCTTATTTCTAGCAATCAGTTTTAGTTTGTGTGTTGTTTTTGATCTGTTTTTTCCGCAGCACGCAATGTACTACGTGTGGTTGAAATTGCTACCGGGTTTCGAATGGTTAAGTTGGAATAGCTTCTTTATTGGCCTTATAGAAAGTTATGCTTATGGCTGGTTTATTGCGCTAATTTGGGTACCGCTCTACAATTTTTTTGGCCGTAAGAGTCGTTAGAAGTTAATTATTACGTATTTTATTAATGTTGAAATACTTATAGGTTGTAACATCGCACAATATTATTTCTTCAACCCTGCCTTAAATGCGAATGATTATTACTTGCATTTAATAACATTCTCTATATACTCCACTTTATCCCGGCGTACCCAGCTGTTTCGTAAAACTGAGTGTTAGATTAGAGGAGTTTCGAGGTGAATAAAAAATTTCGTTTAGTAGGTGAAGCCATTGTCATTATCCTATTAGGGTTGTCATTACCGGCTGTCGCAAAAGATGAAAATTCAGACGACGAGGAGAATAAGACCGAGGCTAAAGTTCACGGAAAAATCTTGGTGATCGGTAGCCGGAGCAATCTTAAAAAGATACCTGGATCTGCACAGTTAGTGACGATGGAAGAAATTCGTCAGCAAAATTATGATGACATCAACCGCGCATTAGGCAAGGTTCCTGGTGTTTACGTGCGGGAAGAAGACGGTTACGGCTTGTTTCCTAATATCAGTTTAAGAGGTATCGATACTACCCGTAGCGCAAAGGTCACTCTAATGGAAGACGGTATCATGATCGCGCCTGCACCTTATTCCTCTCCAGCAGCCTACTATTCCCCCTCAACAGGGCGCATGAGTGGACTGGAAGTGCTAAAAGGCTCGAGTCAAATTAAATATGGACCCCATACCACAGGCGGAGTAATTAATTATCTTACAACGCCTATTCCAACCGAGGAAAAGGTCTATCTGAAATCAAGTTTCGGCAGTTTTAACGAGCAACGCACCCATGCTTACGCAGGTAATACTTTTGATACGGATGCGGGGCAGTTCGGCCTATTGTTAGAAGGTTATCGACGCCAAAATGATGGTTTCAAAACCATCGATGAAACGCCTGATTTTCGCCAAGGTGATGATACCGGCATGGAAAAAACAGATGTCACCTTCAAACTTTCATGGGTACCCAATACAACTATGTATCAACGTCTGGAACTCAAACAAGGTTCTAGTGATCTGGACGCCAATGAGACCTATCTGGGTTTGACGGACGCCGATTTCGAGGCCAGCCCAGCTCGTCGTTATGCGGCTTCACGATTTGATAATATCCAGAGCGAACAACAACAAACATCCTTACGTCACACCATTAGCCCCAAAGATAATATCGATGTTATTTCCACCCTCTATCAAACTGATTTCAAACGTAATTGGTACAAACTAAATAGTTTAAACGGCGATAGTTTATCTGAAGTGTTAGCTACCCCAGGTTCGTCACAAGATTGCTTGAAAGGCACAGCCGCTTGTGATCTATACATCAGAGCCAATAATCGGGAATACCAATCCAAAGGCATCGAATCGGTCGTTTATTCACGTTTTGACACCAATAACATGCATCACGAAGTGATGATTGGTGTACGTCTGCATCAAGACGAAGTTCGACGCTTCCAGTGGGAAGACACCTATACCCAGGCAGCCAACGGAACAATCTCAAATTTGAGCTTAGGTATACCGGGTGCGGCAGGAGATCGTTTTCAACAAACCGAAGCGTTGGCGCTGTTTATTCAAGATATCATTGAAATCGACGACTGGATCATCACTCCGGGTTTTCGTTACGAGAGCCTGAAGCAAATTTCTGAAGATCCCAACGGCACCTTACAAAGTGTCGGCGGCACCCAAGGTCGAGATGGTAAAAATAGCTTTGACATGACTGCTGTCGGTATTGGTGCTGCTTATCAATTCAACGAAAGCTGGACAGGCTTTGGTGGCGTACATACTGGGTTTTCTCCGCCCAACCCAAGAGGCACGCGCAGTGGCCTTGATCCTGAAACCAGCATTGCGTTTGAGGCAGGCTTGCGTTATGCCAATGTCCCGCAAGCACTCGCCGCCGAAGCGACATTTTTTTATACCGCCTTCGACGATTTGGTCGTGGTTGATAACATTGGCGGCGCAGGCTCTGGTGATAGTGAAAATTTTGGTGAAGTGGATAGTTATGGACTAGAGTTCGCTCTTCAATATGACGCGGGTATTGCCAACGATTGGACGCTGAGCAATCCTTATTTTTTGAGCATGACCTATACCAACGCCGAACAGCAAAATAGTGCTCAATCCACTGCCGCTAGCTCGGTCTTCAGTTTTGGCCAAAAAGGCAACAAAGTGCCTTACATACCGGCGTTAACCGTCAGTCTTGGTACGAGTTTGGAATCAAAAAAATGGGGAATGTTCTTCTCGGCTAATTACGTGAGCGAGACCTACACTAGCGCCAATAACGTCGACCTACAACTGAACGGAAACGGTGATCCCGATGCTCGATTTGGCAAAACAGACAACTATTTTGTGATCGATGTGTCCGGGTTTTATCGGGTCAGCAACAGAGCGAAACTCTTTGTTGGGATACAAAACGTGTCTGACGAAGAATATATCGTATCGCGACAACCCCATGGTGCGCGTGGCGGACTACCTCAGTTCGTTTACGCCGGTATTGAGATCGAGATCTAAATCTTTAGAAGATCCAACTTCTGGAGTCAGTAATAAATAAAATATCGGTACAATAAACAAAGTCACGTCAGAAAGTATCAACAAGTACTTTTTGATATCTACGACTCTTTCGATGTAGTCTGTACTATAACACCATTCGTTTTGATGGTGTTCACATTACTTAGTCGGTTTCGTTAAAAGATCTTGCAAAATACCGCAATTTTTTACGGTCTGATTGGTACGACATTTTGAACGTAGTATTGTTAGGGATTCTTTTAGCTTTTTAAGTTCACTCATACGAAGATCAATTTGTTTAGTATGATTGTCAATGAGCTCATTAACTTCTTCACATTGAGTTTCCGGTGATTGCTGTAGATCAAGTAACTGCTTGATTTCCACAAGCGTAATATCCAGATTACGGCAATGTTTAATAAATATTAGTTGCTCTAGGTTCTTTCGATCATAAAGCCGGTAGTTGCCCTCACTACGCCGGAGTGAGTTTAATAATTGTTTCTTCTCATAGAAACGAATGGACTGTACTGAACAGCCCGTCAATTTTGCTAATTCACCGATTTTCAATTTAACGCCTTTTTACTATTGACCCTATAGCGACTATAGAGTTTAAACTCAACAGAATACGTAACACAAGGTATTTTTAAGTGACTGAAACTTGTAGTGGACAATGCCATAACGCGTTAGTGGAGATAGAGGCAACCTCTGTCGCGGAAAATAGTTCTTTTGAAAAACAATTTATCAGTGAATTTATTGTGCCAAAAATGGATTGTCCGTCGGAAGAACGACTGATCCGCTTAACACTCGATGCTGTTAAGCCCTCTGTTGGTTTGATATTTGATATAACTGCTCGAAAAGTCAGAATTTTTCATGACGATAATTTAGATGAGATCACTGCGAAACTTGAGTCGTTAAATTTTGGTGCTAAGTTAGAAACTACCCAAAAATCTCGTAGTAAAGAGGTTGCCGAGGCAGTAGCATCGGCAAAAGCAATTGAAATTAAAGAAACTCAGATCCTTAAATGGCTACTTGCGATTAATGGATTTATGTTTGTAGTTGAAATAGTCGTTGGTTGGATGGCTCAATCAACCGGTTTGATTGCCGACTCGCTTGATATGTTTGCGGACGCAGCGGTTTATGGTCTGGCACTCTATGCGGTAGGTCATGGTGTCAAAAAGAAGCTTAAAGCTGCGCATATATCAGGTTGGTTGCAAATGATATTAGCTCTAGGCGCGCTGAGTGAAGTTGCTCGTCGATTTTTATTTGGGAGTGAGCCAGTATCAGATCTTATGATGGGCTTTGGTTTAGTCGCGTTGATAGCCAATGTCACCTGTTTGATGTTGATTTTTAAAAGTAGGGAAAGCGGTGCCCACATGAAAGCCAGTTGGATTTTTTCGGCTAATGATGTTATCGCCAACCTGGGTGTGATATCCGCTGGTGGATTAGTAGCATGGACTGGAGCACGCTACCCAGACTTAGTTATTGGTTTCATTATTGGGGTAATTGTCCTCAATGGTGCCCGTCGTATATTGCAATTGAAGTCTTGATAGAGTTACCGCAATGAATTCTCCTCAGTCACGTTCTTATATCCCAGCTTTAAAGTACCATGTTTTGACGCGTTATTATGATTGTGTGGTATCCCTGACCACGCGCGAAAAACTTTTCAAATCCCTACTAGTCAAACAAGTTGCTCCGAAAGGCGGGCAACACTTACTAGATGTTGGGTGCGGAACGGGAACCTTGACTCAAATGCTCGCACAAAGTGAGTCAGCTGTAACTATCACTGGTCTTGATGCCGATCTTAATGCACTCAAACGAGCTAAAGCCAAGTCAACAATATTGGGTAAGCGAGTGACATTTGAGCAAGGATACGCTCAGGAGATGCCCTTCGAAACCGCGTCATTTGATATTGTGGTTTCAAGCTTATTTTTCCACCACCTTGATCAACAACAAAAACTAGAAGCTCTAAAAGAAATTCGTCGCGTCCTTAAACCCGAAGGACAGCTACACATTGCAGATTGGGGAAAACCCACTTCAATGATACAACGAAGCCTATTTCTTATCGTGCAGTGTTTAGATGGCTTTAAAACGACTCAAGACAGTGTCGAAGGGGTATTGCCTAACATAATTGAAGAAGCTGGGTTCACTGATATTGAGAGAGGGGACTGTATACCAACCCCTTTGGGGACGATTCAATTATTTCAAGCGAAGGCGGTCACGATTTGAAATTAGCAACAAAAATTCGTATACGTCAATTGGTAGTTCGACCATGGCTAGTATCTGCATTTGTTTTAATAATTGTAGCGCAATCCACACTCGCTTCTATTGACGCTTATTCAGGTGAAGAGTTGACTAGTCCAAACAATGTGTCCCAAATAAGCTTTAGTTTTCTTCAATCTACCAAGCCAATTCAAAAACTAAGTGATGGTTTGATTTTTTGTAAAGAGTCAAAAGAAGACAGTCGAAATTGTTGTGTTCACTGTTGTAGTTGTCAGATATTTTTATTCTCAGGGTTGGCTAGATTGAGAAGTGCTGACGACAACAATTTTTACCATAGAAAGAGTTCCAGTGTTTATTTAGCAGGAATAATTCCCGTCCCATTTAGACCTCCAAAAACTGAGTCGTCAATCAGATACTAACAAATTTAAACACAACATCTCCGTTGCAAATTTATATTTATCAATTTGAGGTCTTATTATGGTGCAATCGATTTTCTCGTCCTTTCAAGATGCGACTAAAACACGATCAAAGTTTCGAAATCGTTATTACTTCAGTCTAGTTTTAGCTCTTTTTATGGTTGAGAGTTACGCGGGTTCAACAGAAGTTTCTCTCTCGCTTTCGACTGCGATCCAACGAACCATCGGGCAAAATCCAACGCTCAAAGTATTTGAGTTTCGGCAAACTGCCTTGCGAGGGGAGCTCGAAACTGCGCGTTTGAAACCGGCTTATGAATTGGAATTCGAAGCTGAGAATTTTGCGGGTAGCGGAAACCTCAGCGGCTTGAATGGTGCAGAACTGACTATCGCTCTTTCATCAGTGATTGAAATGGGTCACAAACAATCAGCGAGAATAGGGTTGGTTTCGCAATCCCAATCGGCTCTTACGAGGCAGCAAGAAGTGATGTCTTTAGAATTAATGGGAAATGTCACTCGGCGTTACGTCGAAGTCCTTGCTGCACAGGAAAGGGTTTTATTAGCTACCGAGGCATTAAAACTCGCGAATGACACATTAAAGATAGTTAAAGCGCGAGCGAAAGCGGGTGCAACTCCCGGGGCAGAAATAAAGCGTGCTGTCGCGGCGCAAGGTCAGGCTCAGTTATCACTTCAAGCTGAGCAACAACGAATGGAATACTTAAGTCGTTCTTTGGCGGCATTTTGGGGTGAAAACGAACCTTCCTTTTCTAAAGTCGAAGGAAACCTTTTTGCATTTGGTGTTGATAGTGATTTTGAGTCGCTCTATGCAAGAGTCGAAAAAAATCCCGCAATGCGGATCTTGTATGATAGAGAACGCGTAAAAGATGCTGAATTGCGTTTAGCAAAAACAGAATCAACCGCAAATATTCATTGGTCGGTCGGTGTACGGCACTCCCAAGAACTAGAAGATACATCACTAGTTGCGAGCTTCAGCATGCCTCTATTTGCTGAAAAGCGAAATTCTGGGGCTGTTTCTCGTGCACTAGCCGAGCGGAGCCGTGTATCGCTAGAAAAAGAAGCGACGAAATTAAGGTTTCGCAACCAGTTATTTCGAGCTTATAGCAATCGGAAACAGGCGATATTATCCACTCAAACTCTACAAAGTAATGTCATCCCCGCGCTCGACCAAGCTTTGAAAGAAACCCAAGCAGCTTATAAAAGGGGGCGTTATAGCTACCTTGAATATGTGTCGGCAAGGCAGGAGTTGTTAGTCGCACGTCGAGCCTTGATTGATGCAGCGTCCGCTGCGCTAATTTATGGATCCGAAATTGAGCAGTTGACCCGAGAGTCACTCACACGGTAATCAAAAACAAACTTCAATTTATTAGATTCGAATATAGACGAATCAATTAGGAATAGAATATGAACAATTATTTAATTTCACTGTTATTGGCACTAGGAGCTACTTTATCATCCCAAAATATTTGGGCTGATGATGATCGAGAAGAAGAAAATGAAGAAGCTATTAGCCGGATCGATGATCAACTTTCTGAAGAAGTTGGTATTGTTACCGCAATCGCTTTACCCGGTAAGCTAAAACAATCGATTACTGTCTATGGAAAACTTAAACAAAACCCGGAGCAGACTTATGAAATAAAAGCCCGTTTTCCCGGCATCATAAAATCAGTAAATTACTCGATAGGAGATCGGGTAAATAAAGGTGATCTGCTTGCAGTTATTGAGTCCAATGAGAGTTTAAAAACTTATCCATTGCTTTCACCCCTGTCAGGACTCATTGTACGGCGCCAAGGCAATGTAGGAGAATTGACGCACGAGCGGCAACTATTCAACATAAGCAATTTTGATACTCTATGGGGCGAATTTCAAATCTATCCAACCCAACAATCAAAAGTGCATATAGGGCAAACCACTCAAGTCCATATTGATGAGCAATCGATCGTTGGATCAGTCTCCCATCTGATCCCTATAATTGATAAACCTTATTTAGTTGCGCGCGTCAAACTCGATAATAAAGAGACGAACCTATCACCGGGCTTGCTTGCTAAAGGTAAGATTTATACTCGCCAATTTAACATTGAGTTGGCTGTTGAAAAGGCGGCAGTACAAGAGCTAGGAGGGCGTCTAGGCGTATTTGTGAAAGAAGGTGAAAAGTACGAATTCACACCTTTAATATTAGGACAATCAGACGATCAATATGTGGAAGTCATTGACGGCTTGGAAAACGACGTTGAGTACGTTACAAAAAATAGTTACTTGATTAAAGCTGATATTCTGAAATCAGAAGCCGAAGACGACGATTAGGAGACACATAATGATTGAATCAATTTTACGTCTTGTCATTGAACGACGTTATTTTTTCTTAAGCCTTGTCTTGGTCATTATTGGTCTTGGGATCTGGAGTTACCAGAAATTACCAATTGATGCTGTACCCGACATTACCAATATACAAGTGCAAATTAATACCGCCGCAGCAGGATACTCGCCACTCGAATCTGAGCAACGGATTACCTATCCGGTGGAAACGGCATTAGCCGGTTTGCCACGATTATCCCATACCCGTTCACTTTCTCGTTATGGGCTGTCGCAGGTGACAGTCGTCTTTGAGGAAGGAACCGACATTTATTTTGCGCGTAATCTAGTAAATGCGAGACTAGCCGCCATTAAGAGCGTTCTACCCGCTGGGTTAGAACCTGAAATGGGGCCAATATCAACAGGACTCGGTGAAATCTTTATGTACACCGTGCAAGCTTCGCCAGAGGCTCGTATGGCGAACGGTCAGCCGTATACCGCTACTTCATTGCGCGAGATCCAAGACTGGATTATTAAGCCTCAGTTAGCACAAGTAAAAGGTGTGATCGAAGTTAACAGTATTGGTGGTTACAACAAACAATATCATGTTACACCGATCCCGGAAAAACTGTTGTATCATCAGATCAGCCTCGAAGATGTTGCCAACGCTCTAAGGAAAAACAACGACAACCGCGGTGCTGGTTATATTGAAAATAACGGTCAGCAATTGCTAGTTCGTTCTCCAGGACAATTAGCCACTATTGACGAAATATTAAATGTAATTATTAAGCAAAGCGATGGCTTGCCAATAAAAATACAGGATGTTGCAGATATTGCCATTGGTAAAGAACTTCGCACAGGCGCCGCAACGCGCGATGGTATTGAAACTGTTTTGGGAACCACCATGATGCTTATCGGTGAGAATGCACGTACTGTCTCTCGAGATGTTGCACTGAAACTCCAAACAATTCAGGCGTCTTTGCCTAAAGGAGTAATCGCTGAAGCAGTTTATGACCGAACAACATTGGTAGATAAGGCCATTGCAACAGTGACTAAAAATCTCGTTGAAGGTGCGATATTAGTTATTGTTGTCCTATTTTTATTGTTGGGTAATCTTAGAGCAGCCTTAATTACCGCAGCAGTTATTCCATTATCGATGCTGATGACCATGACTGGGATGGTTAAAGCGGGGGTATCCGCCAACCTAATGAGCCTCGGTGCACTGGACTTTGGGTTAATTGTCGACGGTGCAGTCATAATAGTCGAAAATTGTGTTCGACGGCTAGCTGAAATGCAGAGCAACGGTGGTCAGCAATCATTGCGAGAACGATTAAATACAGTGTTTGAAGCAACTTCAGAAGTCATTAGACCCAGTCTATTTGGTATCGCAATTATTACTGTCGTCTACATTCCGCTATTCACGCTCACCGGTGTAGAAGGGAAAATGTTTCACCCCATGGCGGCTACAGTGGTTATGGCGTTAATCTCAGCGATGGTTCTTTCTCTAATATTCGTACCGGCCGCTGTAGCTGTAATCATGAATGGCAAAATTAGTGAGAAAGAAAGTATTGCGATTAGTTCTGCGAAATCTTTGTATCAGCCAATATTAATGTTCGCCTTAAAAATGCGATGGGTAGTTCTTAGTATTGCGATATCGCTTGTCGCATTTAGCCTTTGGTTAGCATCAACGCTTGGATCAGAATTTGTACCACAACTTAATGAGGGCGACATAACCATTCAGGCCTTACGGATCGCCGGTACTGGACTGGAACAGTCTGTTGAAATGCAGGAAGTTCTAGAGAAACGAATTAAAGCGTTTCCTGAGGTTGATAAAGTATTCGCTCGGATAGGTACCCCCGAAGTCGCGACCGATCCAATGCCCCCAAGCATTGCAGATATTTTTGTGATTTTACAACCTCGCTCCCTTTGGGACGATCCATCAAAGACAAAGGGTGAGCTATTAGAAGAGATGGAAGAAGCGGTTCAAAAGCTTCCGGGTAATAACTATGAATTCACGCAGCCTATTCAAATGCGTTTTAATGAGCTCATATCTGGTGTGCGAGCCGATTTAGGCGTCAAAATATTTGGTGATGATTTAGATCAATTGACCTTCACCGCGGACGATATTTTGCAGATCGTTAATTCTGTAGAAGGAGCCGAAGATGTTCGCATGGAGCAGGTCAAAGGTTTACCGTCATTGTTGGTTACGCCTAAACGAGAAACGCTCGGTCGCTATGGATTAAACGTCGTTGATTTGCAGGATTGGGTGGCTGCGGCAATCGGTGGTGAACGCGCTGGTATTGTCTATGAGGGAGACCGCCGCTTTGACTTGGTGGTGCGTTTGCCAGAATTGCTTAGAAGGAACATAGATGGATTAACATCCTTACCCGTTCCTCTAACCAATGGCGGTTACGTTCCACTAGAAGAGGTTGCCACGATCGCTATTGAGCCTTCTCCCGCGCAAATTAGTCGTGAAAATGGAAAACGTCGTGTTGTCGTCACTGCGAATGTACGGGGGAGAGATCTGGGTAGTTTCGTAACTGAAGTTAAGAAAAGAATTCAACAAGAAGCTGAGATCCCGCCAGGTTATTGGCTTGATTATGGTGGAACCTTTGAACAACTTGAATCTGCTAGCCAGCGCTTAAGTTTAGTCATTCCCTTAACATTAGTTTTGATTATCGCTATTCTGGTAATGGCATTCGGTTCACTTAAAGACGCCCTGATTATATTTAGTGGTGTACCGTTGGCTTTAACTGGCGGCGTAATGTCTTTATATTTTCGGGGCATGCCGTTATCGATCTCTGCAGGCGTCGGATTTATCGCATTGTCAGGTGTTGCGGTGTTAAATGGCTTGGTGATGGTCGCTTTCATTCGTGATTTATGGCATGAGAAAGGCGATCTTATGAAAGCTGTAACTGACGGTGCATTGACTCGTTTGCGCCCAGTGTTGATGACAGCTCTAGTTGCTAGTCTCGGTTTTGTTCCTATGGCTCTGAATACAGGTATAGGAGCGGAAGTACAAAGGCCGCTGGCAACTGTTGTTATTGGCGGTATTATTTCGTCTACTTTATTGACTCTAATTGTTTTGCCCGTACTATACCAATGGTTGCACCGAAATGATAACCCTGTAAAATAACAGATGAAGATGCTCCTTTCTAGACTAAAGGAGCATTTAGCTTTGAATTGGATTTGTAGAAGATGAACTAAGTCCAAACCCTAACGTTAAACTGAAAAAAAATGATTAAACGATGGATATTTTTCTTATTAGCTATACTGATTGCCTTGCAATCAGTCGGAGCTGTTATTGATAACCATCAGCTTCACCAATCTGGTCAAGAACACTTATCCTTTGAACATGAGCATGAGAGAGAGTCTGGAGATCTGCTTCCAGCTCCTCAAGAAATAGTCAAGAATGTCGAAATTTCACCATATGACTGTCATCATTGTTGTCACTGTCACGGCACACCAAATTTATATGTATCTGGATTTAGTTGTAGTTTCCTGCTTTCTTTTCATCAGAAAAAGTCATTCGAGTATCTCTTAATATTACCTTCTATTCTTTTATTTCCCGCGTTACGTCCCCCCATCGTTTAGAGCCTTAATTAAATTTATTCAAACTATCCATTCTATGGATTAAGTAGTAACTTTTTTATTAGAGGATATCTAAATGTTTAGATGTTTAATTCAACGCTTCCTGGTGGGAAGTGTTTGTCTGCTCGTGTTTTCGACGAGTCTTAGTGCTGCACCTGCAGACAATATATGGGGTGATTGGTTACAAAACCAAATTGACCGACATCCTGAAGTAATCGCTGCGAAAGAAAAAATGAAAGCTGCCTACTCTATTGCGAAAGGGCGGCAAAACCCACTCTACAATCCCGAACTTGAAACAGAGTTTGAACGCGAGGGAGAGGATGATACCTATAGTGTGGGGATCAGTCAGACTATCGACTGGTGGGATAAGCGTGGTATTAGGTTACAGCAAGCTAACTATAGCCGCGAAGCTGCTCTTCATGATTATAAGCTTATTTGGCAACAGAAAATTGCAGATTCATTGAGAACGATGGTCGAATGGCAAGCCGCTAGCAAACAGTCTGAGTTGGCAATTCAGCAAGAAGCTCAAATGGAGACTTTTATAGCCATCATTCGGGAGCGTCAAAAGACAGGAGACTTGATGCAAATAGACGCTGAACTTGTTTTATTGAACTTTTCACAAAAACTCAACGAGACTGCACATGCGCAGGCCCGTTTAAGACAAGCTGAATCAAAAATGCGAGAACTTTTCCCGAATTGGTCGCCAGAGAAATCAGGGATCCCCGCCGAGTTTTGGACGCAAGCTATTTCGCAAGCTAAGACTCACGGTGTTGATAAACATCCGGTCGTAGCTGCAGCTAAAGCCCAATGGGAAATGCTCCAAAAGTCTGCAAAATTAGCTATTTTAGATGCCAAAGCGGAGCCGACTTTTGGATTAAATGCGGGCAAAGCTGGAAACGACAATGTAGTTGCTTTGAGTTTTTCTATGCCGCTCAATATACGCAATAATTTTAGTGCAGAAGTTCAAGCAGCTAATCAAGTGGCGATATCTTCTGAATCGTTATATCGAGCCGTTCGACGCAAACAACTATTTGCAATCGAGTCAAGTAGAGCCAGCTTGGATGAATTTCAGCAACGTTATGAACGGTTAAACACCTTAATGCAAGGACGAGAAGAGCGTAGCGAAGCACTATTGGATAAACAATGGCGTAACGGCGATCTGAGTACCACAGAATATCTATTAGCACTCCAGCAACGATCCGAAGGTTTAATCGCAGGTATTGAATTACAAACGCAATATCGCTTAGCTCGAATCGACTGGTTATTTCAAACTGGACAAATCAATCAGTTATTGAAGCAGCTTTAGGTACCAGATAAACAAATTGGAAAATTATTATGAATCAAATAGTAAAAACACTATTAATTACTAGCTTCATTTTGGGGCTCCCATTAACCACACATTCAGCAGAGGGCAACGAACATGCACATGAACATGAAACTATCAAGAAGGCCGAACATGAACTTCAAGGTCATAAAGATGAGCACGGTCATGACAATGAAAACGATCAACACCAAGTTGAACATGGCAGTCATGAAGAGGAAAGCGGTGGTCATGATGACGAAGGCGTGGAGCTTTCAACTAATCAAATAAACTTGGCCAATATAGTAGTCAAGAGGCTAGAACCTCGTTTGATGGATTACGACTTATATGCACCTGGTGAAATCAAAGCAAATGGCTACACCAGTTATCAAGTTTCGCCACAAGTCGATTCAGTAGTGCTTCGTCGACATGCAGCTCTCGGTGATCACGTTGAAAAAGGACAAGCATTGGTTACACTATTTAGTGAGACCGTGGCAGAGGCGCAAGCATTCTATCAAGTCGCGAGCTCTGAATGGAAGCGGGTAAACCGATTGGGAAAAAAAGCCGTTGGGGATAAACGCTATATATCTGCACAAACTGAATACGAGGCGAGCTATGCACGACTAAAAGTCTATGGATTATCGGAAAAAGCACTGCAGCTATTGTCGGACAACTCTCCCTCACAACAAGCCCACCCACTTGGAGAATATACCTTGAATGCCGCTATAGACGGTGCTGTTCTATTCGATGAATTTCATCAAGGGCAACGGGTAGAAGCCGGTGGTACACTGATGAAACTCGCTAACGAGAATGTACTTTGGGTGGAAGCCCGCTTAACACCTTCGGCTGAACTAAAGCTACCCCCAGGCATTGAAGCAAAGGTGAAAGTAGGCAGTGAGTGGTTTAATGCAAAAGTTACTCAAGAAGCGCATACGATCGACCCGCAAACGCGCACTCGAGTTGTCAGACTATTAGTTAATAATGAGGCTCACCGTCTCCATCCTGGCATGTTTGCTGACATCTATTTTGAATTCAAAACTGAGACGCCCGTTATCGCCGTTCCAGAGGCGGCACTTATGCGAGGAGCTGATGGTGATTGGAAAGTGTATATGGAACAGCAAAAAGGCCAGTTTAAAGCCGTCAAGGTTAAACTTGGTCGTTCTCTCGGAAAATGGCGTGAAATTTATGGCATTAAAAAAGGGAGTAGGGTTGTTATAGAGGGTGCGTTCTTCGTATCGTCTCAAATTGCAAAAGGCGGCTTTGATCCGCATAACCACTAAGCACCAGGAGATCATATGTTTAATCGAATCATTGATTGGGCGGTCACTAACCGTTTGCTGGTGGTGATAGCGCTCATTACACTAACGGTCAGTGCCGTTTTTATTATACCCAAATTAAATCTGGATGCTTTTCCAGATGTAACAAATGTACAAGTCTCAGTCAATACAGAAGCACCCGGACTAGCCGCTGAGGAGGTGGAGCAGCTTATTACCTATCCTATAGAGGCAGTGATGTATGCTTTACCCGATGTGGAAGAGGTACGCTCCATTTCAAAAACTGGTTTGTCTGGCGTAACGGTTGTATTTAAAGAGGGGACAGATATTTATTTTGCCCGGCAACTAGTATTTGAACGTCTTCAGGCTGCCAAAAACCTAATTCCCGAAGGAGTCGGCACACCTGAAATGGGATCGAATACCTCTGGCCTTGGTCAGGTTTATCAGTATTTACTCGTTGCTGAGCCTGGCGCAGGTTTTGATGCCATGGAACTACGTAGCCTTAACGATTGGGTTGTTAAATTATTGTTAATTCCCGCCGAAGGGGTCACAGATGTTCTCTCTTTTGGTGGTGAAGTGCGGCAGTACCAAGTTAACCTGAACCCTTCTAGACTATTAGCTTATGGCTTGACGCAAGTCGATGTCATGACAGCGTTAAAGCGAAACAACACTAATGTCGGAGGCTGGTATATGAATCGAGGCCAAGAGCAATTGGTGATCCGGGGCACAGGCTGGTTAGATCACGGAAAAAAAGGATTAGAACAGCTCAGTCAGGTGTCTTTGAAAACGGTCGATGGAACAACAATTAAGGTTTCAGATGTAGCGCAAGTGGCTTTAGGTAGCGATATCCGGCAAGGCGCAGTGACGATGACCCGAAAAGACAGTGACAGTAAAGTAGAAAATCTCGGCGAGGTGGTTTCTGGCATTGTGCTCAAACGAAAGGGAGCCAACACTAAGGCAACCATCGATGGGATCAACGAGCGGGTAGAGCGTATCAATCAGGCATTACCCGAAGGCGTTCGATTTGAGGCGTTTTACGATCAAGCTGATTTAATTACACAAGCAGTACAGACCGTTGTTAATGCTCTATTGCTAGCGTTTGTTTTCATTGTCATTATCCTGGCAATGTTTTTAATGAATCTGCGGGCGACATTTTTAGTGCTCATTTCCATTCCAATCTCTATTGGGATCGCATTGATGGTTATGGCATGGTTTGGCCTGTCCGCTAATCTGATGTCTCTCGGCGGGATCGCTGTCGCGATTGGCATGTTGGTAGATGGTTCTGTGGTTATGGTGGAGAACATGTTTAAACACCTGACGCATCCAGATCCTATACATGACTCCCAAAGGCAAGCTCGGGTGAGACCCGATGACAACGATCCAGTTGATGCTTCTCATGACCACCACGGAATATCACTGCGTCTTCAACAAGCCGGTAAGGAAGTCGCTCGTCCTATTTTTTTCGCTACAGCTATTATATTAGTGGTGTTCATGCCATTGTTCAGCTTTGAAGGGGTAGAAGCTAAGCTGTTTCAACCCATGGCCGTCAGTATCATGCTAGCCATGTTTTCCGCAGTATTAGTCGCCTTACTCATTGTACCAGCTCTAGCGACTTATCTGTTTCGCAGTGGCGTTCGAGAACGTGAGAGTTTTGTGTTGAAACCGATCGATAAGCTTTATCGAAAAGGTTTAACCTGGGCGATGACGCAAAAAAAAGAAGTGGTTGGTATTGCTGTAGTAATGGTGGTTGCTACCGCATTTGTTCTACCTCGTTTAGGGACTGAATTTGTACCGGAGCTAGAAGAAGGCACTATTAACCTCCGCGTAACACTCGCTCCTTCTTCTAGTTTAGATACCGCGCTGGAAGTAGCACCTAAACTGGAATCCAGGTTGATGGAGTTTCCTGAAGTAACTTACGCTCTTTCGAGGATTGGTCGAGCTGAAATAGGCGGAGATCCAGAGCCAGTTAATAATATAGAGATTTATATTGGGCTCAAACCATTGCAAGAGTGGAGCAGTGCGGATAACCGCTACGAACTGCAATCGCTAATGGAGCAAAAGTTAGACGATCACCCCGGTTTATTGTTCAATTTCTCCCAACCGATAGCGACTCGCGTTGATGAGTTATTATCGGGGGTTAAAGCGCAATTAGCCATTAAACTATTTGGTCCAGATCTAGCCGTTTTAGCTGAAAAAGGGCAAGCGATTGAAAGGGTGGTTAAGGAGATAGCGGGTGCACGTGATGTTGCGATGGAGCAAATAGCTGGTGAATCGCAATTAGTAATAAAACCAAAACGACGCGCTTTGTCCCGTTACGGCTTAGCCGTCGGAGATGTGATGGAGCTTGTTAGCGAAGGCCTCGGAGGTGCAAGTGCAGGCCAGATTATTAATGGCAACGAGCGCTACAATATCTATGTTCGAATTGCGGAACAATTTCGAGCTGATCGAGAAAGTATTGCTGATCTACGAATACAAGCACCATCGGGAGCTTGGGTGCGCCTTGGTGACGTCGCAGAGGTTAGTATTGCATCAGGACCTCCACAAGTACGTCGTGATGACGTTCAGCGACGAGTAGTTATTCAAGCTAATGTTCAAGGGCGCGACATGGGTAGTGTGGTAACCGATATTCGACAAGCAATTACTACGCAAGTAGAATTGCCTGTTGGTTATTCTGTCGACATCGGAGGTCAGTATGAGAATCAACAGCGAGCGCAGAAGCGGTTGTCTCTAGTCGTACCGGTTTCATTAGGGTTGATCGCTTTACTTCTTTATTTTGCTTTTGCTTCAGTCGGTCAAGCAATGTTGATCTTAGTGAATGTCCCCCTAGCGGTAATAGGCGGGGTATTCTCGTTATGGTTGTCTGGACAGTATCTATCGGTTCCGAGTTCTGTAGGCTTTATCACCTTGTTTGGTGTAGCCGTACTAAATGGTGTCGTCATGGTGGAAAGTATTAACCAAAGGATCAAAGACGGTCTACTGGTTTCTAGCGCAGTTTTTGATGGGGCAGTTTCAAGACTGCGGCCAGTATTAATGACCGCAGTGACATCGGCTCTTGGATTAATTCCGATGTTGCTTTCCAATGGCGTTGGCGCAGAGATCCAAAAACCTCTGGCAACTGTTATTGTAGGAGGACTCGTTACTGCGACTTTTTTAACGTTATTTGTGCTTCCAGTGCTCTTTGCTTGGTTTTCAAAAGGAAGGTTGTCGCAAAGCACTTAAAACAATTAAGCCCAGCGGCTAACAACTGCGGGGCTTAATTACATCCATTTTGAAAAACTAAAAAAGGAAACGATTCGATGCATATTCATGAAGAATCTGAACATCAAAGTTCAAAGAGGATAGGATGGGCTTTTTTTCTTAACTTAAGTTTCACACTGATAGAATTTATTGGCGGCATCCTAACGAATAGCACGGCCATTATGGCTGACGCCGTTCACGATTTGGGGGATAGTATCTCTATAGGTATAGCTTGGGTTTTAAATAAACTTGGCGAGAAAGAGGCCGATGATATTTATACTTACGGCTATCAACGTTTCACGCTGCTAGGCGCGCTAGTCAATGGCCTAGTCCTTGTCATTGGTTCGGTCTGGATCATTTCTATTGCAGTTCCGAAATTACAGAACCCAGAAATGCCCGTTGTTGAAGGAATGCTTGGGCTGGCTATCTTTGGTGTACTTGTAAATGGCTTCGCAGCTTATAAACTCAGCCGAGGAAAATCACTTAATGAAAGGATTCTCAACTGGCATTTGCTAGAAGATGTTCTTGGATGGATTGCTGTCCTAATTTTATCCATTGTTTTAATGTTTGTCGAAGCACCGATACTCGACCCGATATTGTCGCTAGTATTTACGCTTTTTATTCTTTTCAACGTGGTTAAAAACCTTGTGTTGACCATCAAAACGTTTTTACAAGCTACACCAGATAAAAAAGTGTTAAGTGAGATCAAAAATCGTCTGGTCGATTTCAATCCGGTAGAAAGCGTTCACCACTTACACTTTTGGTCGCTAGACGGTGAACATCATGTATTAACCGGACACCTCGTTTTAAGCGAATCTATCACGGTTGATGCCTTACATAATTTACGAAAAAATATCGAAGAAACATTAAAGCCCTACAGTTTCAAACACACGACACTTGAGTTTGAGTTTGACAACGAAACCTGCCGAGAGAGTTAACATTGAGATTTATTCGTAGTCTAAATAGCACAATCAACCTTTAGAAATATAAACATAAAAGTGCTACTCGAGTTAATTCTTATTGTGTTAATTAACCTCAGTTCGGGATAAATATTATCTAAATTGAACTAATTGCCTGCTCCACGATCTGATCTTTCGACCAAGAAAAAAACAGAAAGATACAAGGAGCAAGCATGAACAAGTTAATTGAAATATTTTGTGATGTCGATGAGAAGGTGAATGCCGTAGGCAGAGAAACTACCCTGGGGTATTTTTGTAAAGTATTTATTCCTGAGTGGGAAAAACAGCAGCTTAGTGATGGTTCAATAAAGCGCAAAAGAAGAGTTCGAATGAACGTGAGTGAAATTATGACCATCGTCATCGCTTTTCACACATCCAACCATCGTGACTTCAAAAACTATTACACGGGTTTTGTTGCTCAGTTTTATCGTTCACATTTTCCAACCCTATTAAGCTACACCCGTTTTTTAGAAGTCATGCCACGTATTATTGTCCCGCTATCAAGTTATTTCTCTACGCTGAAAGGAGAGCCTACAGGGATTGATTTTATTGACTCTACCTGCATTAAAGTCTGCCATAACCTTCGTATTCCAAGGCATAAAACATTCAGTGGTATTGCCGAACGTGGCAAAGGTACCATGGGCTGGTTTTATGGATTTAAGCTGCACCTAGTCACTAATTATCGAGGTGAAATTGTCGATGCCAAATTAACCACTGGAAATGTGCATGGCACAAAACCTGTTATGGCATTAAGCAAAAGATTGACGGGTAAATTATATGCTGACAAGGGTTATATTAGCAAAAAGCTGACCAAAGATTTAAAGGATAAGAATGTTGAATTGATAACAACTGTTCGTAAAAACATGAAAGCTAAAGCCATGTCGTTATGGGATAAAGCGATGCTATCGAGGCGCTTTATTATTGAAACTATCAACGACCAGTTGAAGAATATTTCACAAATAGAGCAATCCAGACATCGAAGTCCTAATGGTTTTATGCTCAATTTACTGGGTGGATTAGTGGCTTACTGTTTAAAGGAAAGCAAGCCAACCCTTAATATTACTAACATTGAGCGCAATTCAATGATTATTGCTTAAACCGATCTGAGGTTAGTCTAGTTTAATCGCCATCAACTAAAATATTTCCTTGTATTGATTGAACGGATCTTGTCGGCAAGTTACACAGGATTCGCTCATTAATTTTCTCAATTAACCAGCACAACAAGACAACTCTTTAACGTCCCTGTTAAAAGTTTGAGCGCAAAGTTTTAAGCCTTCGACCATAGTGAGATAAGGAAATAATTGATTGGCCAAGGATTCCACTGTCATCTTATTATGAATAGCAAGTGCTGCACTTTGGATCAACTCTCCGCCTTCACGCGCTAAAATTTGCGCACCAATAATTAGCCCCGTTTCTTTCTCTGCGACTAATTTAATAAAACCGTCCGTTTCAAAATTTGCAAGTGCTCTCGGGACATTTACCATATCCAAAACGCGACTAACAATTTCTATATCTTGTGAGTTCGCTTGCTCTTCCGTAAGACCAACGGTTGCAACTTGAGGATCGGTAAAAATAACCGCTGGCATCGTTCTAAGATCTAATTCAATATCACCGCCTGTCATATTGATGCCGGCTCGACTGCCCGCAGCGGCCGCAACATAGACGAATTGAGGCATATTGCTGCAATCTCCAGCTGCATACACATTGGGTACCGATGTCTCCATTTTCTCATTCACCATTATGGCACCACTTTTATCCGTCTCAACAGCGATGCCATCAAGATTAAGTTGTTCGGTATTCGCGTGACGACCAGTGCTAATCAATAATTTGTCACATTTAATTGAGCCTTCATTGGTGTTCAAACTATATTCTTTTTCATCAAAAGAGACTTCACTCGCCTGTGAATTGATCAAGACACGAATACCTTCTTTCTCAAAACATTCTTGCAACCTTTCACCTAAAATCGGATCTTCGGCGTACAATAATGTGTGTCTTGCTAATACTGTCACCTCAGAACCTAATCGTCGGTAAGCTTGTGCAATTTCTAAAGCTACAACGGAAGATCCTATCACCACAAGATGCCCTGGTAATTCTTCAGAAAATAAAGCTTCTGTTGAAGTCCAATAAGGCGTGTTAGTTAAACCAACAATAGGTGGAATACTAGGGGTTGATCCCGTTGCTATTAAAATGCGATCGGCTTTAAGAGTTTGTTCTCCGCCATCTGATAGACTTATCACTAAAGTATTGGCATCAATAAATCGTGCATATCCTTTAACTAAGCTTAATGCAGAATTAGATTCTAAAATGTTCTGGTACTTAGCGGTACGCAGCTCTTCAACACGACTAGTTTGCTGCTGTGAGAGTAGTGCGCGGTTAATTATAGGTGTTTGATTTTCTAATCCCGTGAATGGATTATCACGTTGTTGTTGTGACAATTGCGCTGCGCGAATTAATATTTTTGAAGGTACACAGCCTACATTGACGCAGCAACCGCCGATCACCTCAGTACCTTCAATAATGGTGACGCTTGCACCGCCTTCAGCTGCCTTAATAGCCGCTGCAAAAGCACCAGAACCGCTGCCTATGATGGCAACATGCAATTGGTTGTCCGTTTCAGTGCATGACTGTTCACTTGAACAGCAAGGATCTTTTTGTTCAGCATTCATAATATTTCCTCTTTGACTGAAATAAAGTACTCACTAAATTGAAGTCGCTTTGTATCCAGCATTTGTGGAGGCTGAGCCTATTTTTTCAACACTCGCTATTTGCGGATTAAAAACTACAACAGCTGTTTTGCTATTAAAATCAACCGTCACCTTAATAACTCCCTCTACATTTTCCATCGCTTTACGAACAGTGAAGGGGCAGGTAATACAGGTCATATGTTCGATAGAATATTTTGCCGTTTGCTCGGTAGCAACAATACCGACATCTAATGATGAAATATTGTCAGAGGCAAAAGCAGTGTTGCTAAATAATGAGGCTCCAAAGAATAATGTCAGTACGATAATATTTTTCATAAATTTCTCCTAAATTAGTTTTTAATGGAATAGTGATTAAAATAAATGGTGCAAAGGAATAATAGTGTTAGCTAATAATCAAATTTCCATAATAAGGAAAAGTGACCATCAATAAAAAGATGACGGAAGCGATCCAAAAAATAATCCGCTGATTTCTGAGTATCTTCGGGTTGGTACAAAGAGTACCTTCTTCACACTTTTCCGGTACTAAATAGAGGCTACGGAAAACGACCGCTAGGATGATGATCATCACACTTGTAAAATAGGGGGAATAGGGTTCCATTGCTGTGAGATTACTCATCCACGCACCGCCAATGCCGAGTGACAACAGTACTAAAGGACCGAGACAACAAGCGGATGCACCAATTGCAGCGAGAGCGGCTAGGATTAAAGATCTATTTGAACTGGACGTATTTGACAATTTAGAAGCTCCGATAATGATTCTAGTGAAGCTAGTCTACACTCTGGGGACTAGTCCAGAGTCAAGGGGTATTTTGTGGCTCATTATTTATTTAGAAAGCCTTTCAAAGAAAGCGCTTCAATTAGTGCGCACTGATCTTCCAGTTTATCGTTTTTACAGGAAGTAATTAAATCATTTAGTACAGATTGGATCGTCAATAATCCTTCTATTTGTTTTTGAACAAGATCTCGTTTTTCTTCTGCCAGTGCCTGAACATCTTCACAGTTTTGACTTCCCAAAAAGAGTAATTGCGCGATTTCTTTCAATGAAAATCCTAGTTGTTGCGCTCGTTTAACAAATCGAATACGGTCAATGGCTTCAAATGGGTAATGACGAAACCCGCTAGTGGGTTTATCAGGCTCTTGGATTAAATTCTGTCGTTGATAGTGACGGATTGTTTCAATATTCACACCAGCGGCTTTGGCTAATCGACCGATGGTTAACGGTTGTTTTTTAGTATTCATCGACATTTCTCAATTGTATTATCTTCACTCTGTTCTAGGAGTACAGACTACAACAAAATATTTATTCAGGCACTAGTAACTTTCAGCGAAAATTAAACTTCTTCTACAGATAATACGATTCTGATCAATTTAGTCTTCAGTAAGGAAAACGGACGTTTTCTTTACTCATTTCAAACACTCAACTCACCGACGACGAATCAAACAATATTGAGTCAATTAACTCAGTAAAGATATAATTATTTTTAACCGCATAGCGTAAATCTCGGGTGGCTTGCCCCCGAGCTGGATAGTGTAAACTGGGTCTTTTTTCAGTTTACGGTATTCAGTTTATGGAACTTCAGAGGAATACGCATCACGTTTATAGATTGATGTATCATTTTGTTTGGATTCCGAAATATCGACATAAAGTATTTGTTGAGCCTCAAAGGAGCACGATGAAATCGATTATCGAGAAAGTTGGATATGATTACGGAATAGAAATAGTTGAATTGGAAATACCAGAAGATCACATTCATATGGTGGTGAGAAATGAGCCTAAACAGTCACCCAGTAAGATAATGCAGGTTATTAAGAGTATTTCGGCAAGAGAGTTTTTTAGAATGTTCCCAAATATTAAGAGTAAACTGTTTTGGGGTGGGAAATTATGGACTCAAAGTTATTTCGTTGAATCAATCGGAAATGCTGATGAAAAAACTATCAGGAAGTATGTCCAAAACCAGCTTCAAGAACTTGATAGTAAAGAAAACCCAGCTAGACAGTTGGGATTGTTTTAAAACTAGGCTAGCTTGCTGCCGAGTTTTTTATCGAGTATATTAACTTTTGAGTCATGATTTATGCTAATTGGTTATGCCAGAGTCTCGACTGACGATCAAAATCTTGATCTTCAAATGGATGCACTCACGAAAGCCGGATGTGATCGTATTTTGGAAGATCATATCAGCGGTGCTAAAGCGGAACGTCTAGGACTACAATAAGTACTGAGCTATGCTCGTGCCTGTGACACAATCGAGGTGTGGCGACTGGATCGTCTAAGCCGGTCACTGAAAGATCTCATTGAAATGGTGACACTACTGGAATCAAAAGGTATTGGGCTGAAAAGCTTGCAAGAAGCGATCGACACATCGTCAAGTTCTGGAAAACTCATTTTTCACATCTTCGGTGCGCTTGCCGAATTTGAACGCAATTTGATCCGTGAAAGGACTCAGGCTGGTCTCCAAGCCGCACGAGCGAGAGGTCGAAAAGGAGGCAGGCCAAAATCACTTAATAAAGATAAGCAAGCCTTGGTGGTTAAGTTATATGAAGAGAAAAAACATACTATAAAACAGGTTTGTGAAATGATGGAAATTTCCAAGCCAACATTATACAAGTACGTTGAATCGGCAAGAGTGCCTTAACAAAACTATTAATTTTGGGGCGGAACACCTTAGAGTAACTTTTCGTACCGTTGGACTTCAAACCCTTTGAAGCACAAAGAACCTGATCTAACGGATGTAACCAACTGCGCTAACTTAAACAAAGCATCCAATAATTGACCTGTATTAATTTTTTGATTATGTGTTAGCCAAAGACATCAAATAAAACCTGACTATTTTAAATAGCTCTTCAGTATTGAAATCACTTGCTCTACTTCCTCTTGCCTCTGTTGTTGCGTAATACCTTCCATTCCTAAATGCTCCCTTAAATGTCCTTCCAAGACCTCCTTCATTAGTCCATTAACTGCTCCTTTTATCGCTGAAATTTGCTGCAGAACTTTCATGCAATCTGGTTCAGCTTCAAGAGCATTCTCCAAAGCCAAAGATTGCCCTTTTATTTTACGAACACGAGTTAATAACTTTTTCTTACCAGCGATTGTGTGAGACATAATTTTCTCTTAAAGTTGACCAATAGCATACTGGGGTATAGTATAGCCACTTCCAGGTATTAATACTATATATTAAGTTATGGTAAGTTAGTTCATAGGAGCTTCAATGCAAGCGGAATCAAGTATTCAGTGGGATCATTCTCACGATTTTGGTGTTGATAGTAAACATCGCGAAAGTAAAGTGAAAATCGTTTTTTGGTTAACTACCGTGATTATGGTATTAGAAATTGCCGCAGGTACTTGGTCCGGTTCAATGGCATTGCTGGCTGATGGATGGCACATGGGGACGCACTCTGCCGCATTTGCTATCACTATATTTGCTTATTCCTATGCAAAAACACACGCAAATAATAAAGCATTCAGCTTTGGAACCGGCAAAGTCAATTATCTAGGTGGATTTGCAAGTGCTGTCGCTTTAGCTATCGTGGCGCTGATGATGGCGATAGAATCGATTCAAAGGCTCGTAGAGCCACAGACGATCCATTTTAATGAGGCGATTATTGTCGCTATAATTGGACTAACAGTGAATATTATATCCGCCTTTGTGCTGCATGATGGTCACCACCATGAGCATGATCATCACCATCATGATCATAATTTGAAAGCTGCCTACTTTCATGTCTTAGCAGATACATTAACGTCGATACTAGCTATTGTTGCGCTCCTTGCGGGTAAATTTTTCGGATGGATTTGGATGGATTCAGTTATGGGCATTGTTGGCGCTCTCGTTATTGCTCGTTGGTCTTACGGATTGATCAACGAATCGAGTGAGGTACTGCTCGACAAGTCGGTAGGGTGTTCATCTTTAGATAAGATTGCTAGTGAGATTAAGTCAAAAAATAACGGAGTAATTAGCGATGTTCATATTTGGAAAATTGCAACGGCACATCAAGCGGCTATTCTATCAATTTCGTCAAATGATCCACTAGAGCCCTATGAATATAAACAGATTCTAAAGCGGCACGTCCCGAGACTGTCGCATGTTTCAATTGAAGTAAATAAATATAGTTGATAAAACGTTTGCTACAAAAGGACTCATTAATTTAGTTTGTATTTTAGAGCACAACTTTGTATTTGTTGTAGATTTGAGTTCGAACAATGCTGAATTTTAAATGCTCTGGGATCACAATCTTCATATTTTCTAAAGAATATGAAGATTGAGGAGCATGAATTGAGGCTATCAGTTTATTGACCCAAGAAAAGAGTTTGGTGATGATTTTTTTCTAGATATTTTAACGCCGACTTAGGCTCTTTCCATCCAACATATTCCATTAGCGATTTTAGATCCCAGCTATTATCTGAAGCCCATGAAGCAAAACCTCTTCGAAGAGAATGGCTTGTATACTCACCCAAATTTTTGACTGATGCATCATCCATCAGCGTGCGTAAGATCGGTATAATGCTATTGGGATGCAGTGATTTTTCACTTAAAGTACCCCAGCGATTGATACTTCGAAAAACAGATCCTGAATCAATTTTCGAAACCGTTAACCAATCCTGATAAGCTTGAGTGGGGCATAATTTATCTAAAGCGGGCGTAAAAAAAGTTCGTCCAATTGATTGCCTGTCGCCTTTAGAACGAGGCAAAAATATTGTTAGGCCTTTATTAGGCTCTACTTTAATAAATTCAGCCTCAAGTCGACATAACTCTTCACTCCTGAACCCACGCCAAAAACCCATTAAAAGCAGTGCTTTATCACGATATAGACGCATCAACGTGTTAGGGGAGTGGTTGACTGTATGACTAATCGAATTATCCAAGTTAGTCACAATATCTGAGAGTGTTTCTAGCTGTAAAGGCTTGGCTTGCTTCACCATTTGGGGATGAAGTTCACGAATTCCCTTGAGTACCTTTTTTACGATTGGCATTTTAGTCGGATCTGGAAATCCTTGTTCGATGTGCCATTGTGCCAATGCTGCGGTTCTAAGTCTTAATGTACTAATAGACAGTACTTCCGCATGATCAGCCAAATAACGCGCAACATTATCAGCGGTAGCAGGTAAAAATCCGCCCCATGACACTTCAAAGTGCTGGATTGCACTGCGATAGCTCTTGCGGGTATTTTCCCGTGTTGCTGCTTGTATATATTGATTAATATCCGGCATACGTTATATTCATTATTCGTACTGATTTTCCAAAATTATAACAGAATTTAGCTCTAACATTGAATAACCCGCTATTATCCAATGTTAAAAACTATCATTTATTGAACAAGCTTAAGTATAGATATATTATGTAATTACATGATATGTAATACAGTACGATATTCGCAGAGAAGTACATTATGGCACGCGCAGGGATCACTAAATACCAAGTCGAAAAAGCTTATCAATCATTGATGACTCAAGGCGTTCATCCCTCTATCGATGCACTCCGTCTTGAGTTGGGCAATACCGGTTCAAAAACGACTATCTCGCGTTATCTTAAAGAACTTGAGGCAGAGCAATGTGTACAAATGGAAGATGAAGCACTATTAAGTGAAGGTATTAAAGAACTGATAGCAAAATTAGCTTCCAAGCTACATCAGGAAGCCAATGACGTAGTTCAACAGTCAAAAGATGGTTATCAAGATAGTATTAAAGCGCTTGAACAAGACAATATTCAGCTTAAACAAACATTGGAATCAAAAGAACTTGAACTTGAAAAGAGCAGCGTAGAAGCCCTGTCATTGAATAGTACAAATGAAACGTTAAATAGTAAGTTATCAGATCTGACGAATACCTTATCTCAATCGAATAGCAAAACTCATGAACTAGAAATGGTGATTATAGAGAAAGATAAACAGATCCAGTCACTCAATGATAATCACCAACATACCAGAGATAGCTTGGTGCACTATCGAGATTCAGTTAAAGAACAAAGAGAACAAGAACATAGGCAACATGAACAACAAGTTCAGCAATTACAACTCGAGCTTAGACAGGTTAATCAAACGTTAATTGTTAAACAGGGCGATATTACTCAGCTTAATAAGGACAACAGCCGTCTAGTTAGTGAACTGAGCAATACACAAAAACAAGTAGTTGCAGTTGAAAACAAATACAGTCATGTTTCTAGTGATTTAGTGGCAACTAAGGCAGAGCAAGAATTAGAAAAAAATAAATTGGCTTTGACTTTAGATGAGCTAGAAAGACTTAAAGTTAGTTTTAAAGACGTTACAAATGATAAAGAATTGAAAGATAAAGAACTTAAAAAGAATGAGAAACATATTATAAAAATGGAAACTGAACTTGAAATTAAAAGTGAACTTTTGAGTCAGTTTAAAATTCAGAAGGGAACATCCTGATGTATCAAATCTATTTGCATAAATATAACGGAGAACTTTTATGTTAAGTTCTCCTATTAAAGCAGAGGCGAGAAAAGATGCTATTAAACCTTAATTTACCAGTCGTGAATACCATGGAGAATTAACTATTTGGATTATCTAGTTATCGAAAAAACATATATTCGGAAAATAACAAGATATGTTAATTTATGAAAACCTCACTAAAATGGCGATCTCATAACGAATCTCTAGGAAATTATTGTATTCGCACTCCAAAATTTGTAGACTCTGTAAAAGTTACAATTTATCTATTCATCAAGCAAAAATGATGTTAGCTATTAAGCCTGTTTTATAAGAAAAAGTCAGCTAGGGCCTATTTAATTCTTCTATAAAAAGAGTTGAGGAAGACAAGGAAGTTAACGATGTCAAGAAAGAAGAAAAAAAATAGAGTTAATCATAAAAAAACGATTCACACTAGAAACCATGTTTTTAAAAAAAAAATATCCTACGAATTTTCAGTTGATTCATTAAAACGATTGTTTTCTCAATATTCTTTTGAGGACGTTGCTCTGTCAATTACTGCTTCAGAGGTTTGGTTACCGAATAGATCTAGTGGAGTAAAGCATCAGTTAATTTGGGGAGTGTTAGCCTCAATGAAAGTATGTGAATTCACTGGTAGAAAAAAAATAGGCCAGTATTCAGAGTTTATTTCTTTACTAAGAACTGTCTATAGTTTGCTTCCACAGTTTCCAATGTTGGAAGACTTTGTTCCTCAAGCTGATTGGGGGGATATACGTGTTAATTTCAATAATCAAGCAATTCCTGTTTTCTTTGGAGGAAATGTAGAGCGCATTACAGATTTTATTAATGCATTTGAGATTAAGTATGCATCTCAAGGCTCTGTGTTGGATGGTATGGAGGCAGCCCTTATAACACAAGCAGAGTTTATAAATTTAATTGCAAAGAATGATTCTGGTAGTACAAAAAACATTCTTCCAGGAAGTCTCTCTATTCCGACCGCTGTGTTTTGGAGCTATATCAAGGAGGCAATTGAAGCAATAAACCAAAATCAACTAATAAAAAAACATGCTTATTCTCATAGCATTGAATTAGGGAGCTTTGAATTGCCTGACACTGAAAGTGAATTTAGCGAGTCTATAATGCAAGGTCTCTTTCAAAAAACTTTATTTATTAACTTTGATAAAAGGTTATATCCGGTTTCCATTCGAAATTTCGCAAGCATAATGATGGTTCATTGGAGTGAAATAGAAGTACTTGATATTAGTAAAGAAGAACAGGTAAAAGCATTGTCTCGATTTATCAATGCAAATGTAAAAGAGCACATTCCAGGCCCAAATATTATTTACGAAAAGTCCGCTGATTTAGATTTATTATTTCCAAGTTTAATTATATCTGGAGAAAAACTATTTATCCCTATCCCAATATCATCTGAGGAAACGGAACAAATGCAATCACTATCGGATGAGGTGGTTAACGTAATTGATAAACTTGAATGTATAGAGTTTTTTAATATCAGAATTAATCATGCGATAAGGTTAAGCGATGATTTTAGATTTCGGAAAAACAACATTAAAATTTTGTTTGTTTTGATGGATGTTTCTACATCAACTTCTTTTCTTGAAACTCCCAAAGAGCCAGCTCATCTAATTTGTCTAAGCGATTTCGTAACTCTAATTTCATCTTACGAGCAAGAAGATTCACTAGAGGATGTATTTAGTTTTAAAAATGAAAGCAATCCTATAGGTCCTATGACGGGAATAATAGATCGGCTAGCTGCGTATAAAGACTCTCATTCTATTTTAGTTGATGGAGCCTCTTCACCGAGTATTATTTTTTTAGATCCACACTATGGATGCGAATGGAGGTACAAAAATCTATTAGAATATTGGAAGCTTGCTCCAAAATATTTCCCAATCCCTAATTTGGCGTGGGAAATAGATAATAGTTATGATGGCATAAGCTCAATAGTTTCCAAAACAAAAGTAAGGGTATCTTGGTACACTACTATTGGGGAATGTGAACTACACTTTTTATGTGCACCAACAGAAAAAAAATTAGACATCAATAATTTTCGAGTATTGGTATTGGCAATCGAATGTTTCGCTGATGCGTTTCAACAGCGACATGATATTATATCAGACCTAAAATTATTCGATAATCAATATATCTTTGTATATTGTGAAGTGGATAGTAAATCTTTGATTAATGAAGATTTAGACTCCGTTGACTCTGTCTCTCTAGAAGAGCCAGTTTTTATGGAGTGGTTCTTTCCAAAAGAAAGCTCTAATGACGTTCGCATTAAAGTCACTCTAAACTTAAAGTTAATCTCACATGCATTGACTAATGCTACTGATGCGTCCTTTCAAGCGAGGTGTGTGGGAGAGTTGACGTATCAGTTAAGCAATTTTTTGGACTTACCTTTCTCTAATTTAATTTCTTCAAAAATTAATGAAACAGCTTCGAAACCACCTAGAATGACAATTAATGTAGTTGAGCAGTTAACCTCTGTCCCAGAAATCCCCAACTATAAAGGGTCAACATCAAAGAATTATAAATTAGCACGTAAGGAACTAGCATATATTCTTAAAAACTTAGAAGTGGAACCAGGTTGTTATGAACTGCTTCCAGCTAAAGCCATAATTGACAAAGCTAAGGCTATCTTTCGTGATGATATTCATCAATACATCAGAAAGTTTGATAAGCACAAATTATTGGTTCTTTGTGTAGAACAGCATGACCAGCTTACAAGCTATCATCGCAACAACCAAGAAAGAATTAGGCAAAGTTTAAAACACGAAGTTAGTTTTGATAGGACTAACGAGTATTCAAAGTCCTCTGAGGAACTCGTCAAAGATTCTAAAAACTACAGGTATTTAATCGAGTACTGTGTTGGTTTCGAGAGTATTGATAACGAAACTCCGCGTTTGGAAGACATCTTAAATATCATTGGAAAAGTAGATTGGCTCATGGTTTTATATTCTGCTAGTGATATATTGCATAACGATATTGATGTCGGCGGGCTTGTCATTAGTGAAGATTATGTGCCAGAAATTTTTTATTCTGATAAAAGGCAAGAAACAGAAGATGTTTTTAAGCAGCACGAGGCTAACTTACGACTAGGAGTCGGCGTCAATAGTGCGGATGAGGTGAGGCTTACTGAAATAGAGTATTTCAGTAGGCTTGATGAAATTTTTGAGATTGAGCTAGGCTATAAGTTTTCGTTAATGATGGAGGTGTTAGAAGCGTTATCTAGGTGGGTTAGTTTCTGTTCGACAGAGAATCTTGCTTATGCATATCAATGCAAAAAAGAGGAAGTTGTTGACAATATTTCTAAAGCTTTAAAAGAAGAAAATATTGAAGCTATTTCAAAAGCTGTAGATTTTCTAACATTGGATGCTAATAAAACGAGGATATTGATCGGCAAGGATGTTATTGAAGCGGACGTACCAGTATGGGAGCATAATAAGCGGCCATACAGGTATACTATCAGGCCAATTATTAGCTTGAATGATGGTGTGCTCTTATGGGGAGCTGAAGCTGCATATAAAGCAAAAATCATCTGGAGTAATAGTGTGATAGAAGGGTACTTACCATTTGACTTAGATTCTGTAGAGATTGCTAAATCTATTAGAAAGATTAAAATAAGTTTAGAAAAAAAATTGGAAATTGTAGCTTCCAAAATAACTTCAAGATTCGCACCTTACTATATACCTGGAATCGATTTTAAACGGCGCTTTTCAAAATGCGGGTTTGAAGACGTAGGGGATTATGATGTGCTTGCCTACTGGCCAAACAGCAACCTTTGGGTCACGATAGAGTGTAAATATATACAGCCTCCTTTTTGCATCAAGGATTCTAGAAGATTGAGAGACAAGATGTTTGAAGCATCAAAAGGAAAAAGCCATCTTTGTAAAATAAAAAAACGAAGGGAATTCCTAACTTCTAACTTTGATGCTATTAGAACGCTTTTACAATGGCCTGTTTCGGAGTCTGCTGAACGTGAGAGACTTAGGGAACTCTATGTCAGTAAACACAGTTATTGGTGGATGTTCGCCACTCCTTACTCCGTTCCAACAGAGTTTGTTCAAATTGATTTGCTAGAAGGGTGGTTTAAAAATAATTTAAACTAGAGAACAATCATCTAGTAGGTGGTGCGACAATAATATGTATGACTTAAAGTCATTTGTATCCGGTGCGTTTATTGTTTCTGCTATATTAAGCAGGACATTATCTCGCTAGGATGTTGTAATAGATGTTCGGGAGCACTTTGGAATATTTTGGTAAAATAGTAGACGATTTTTTTTCAAAAGTAGGAGTGGAACCACATAGTCAAATGGAACGTAGGTTGTATTGTTTTAATATCCGACCAAATGGTCAAGTTCAAATGATTTAGAAAATCACAAATGAATGCTTAATAGATAGCTCATTGGAGCAACTCTTAAACACTAAAAAGAAACGATATTTCTCAGCTATGGAAGTAAATTTTAATATGGAATATTTAGATGCATACTGAGGTTAATGAGACATGTTAAAAGAGCTTATATATGCTATCTTAAGCCTGCCATTAACCTGAAGTTATTAGGGTAACGATTTCTTTTTCATGAATTTTGACTTTATCCTGACTTAGTAATCCAAGAAAAAGTCAAATTACATATTTAGAGTATTGATCATTTTTATTTCTAACTAGATAGTCAATTTAGCTGTTTGTTTTATAATATATCTCTGTAAAAGACACACTAATAATATAATTGATTTTACATTTTCGACAAAACTCATTAGGTGAACTGAAAATTTAAATGAATTCTGTTTATATCAAAAGAAAACTAATAGTTAACGATAAAACTGAGCATCAAGATCAAGTGTTCGTTAAACCCAATTGCTATGTTGTTTTAGCGGAGCCAGGCGCAGGTAAAAGTGAACTTTTGCTAAACTTGGCTGAAAGCCTAAAGACGAGTAGCTGGCGTGCTGCCGTTTTTAGGTTCAAAAAAAATTTACCCGAACAAAAAATATTGATAATTGATGGACTAGACGAAGTTGCCAAGGTTGACAACACACCAGTTGATGAGGTTTTAGCAAAAGCAAGTGAGCTGGATCCTTGTATTACTATATTGGCTAGTCGCTCTAGTGAATGGGATGCCCAACGCAATAATCGACTTATTAAGGATTTCTTCGGAGTAGAGCCAGTAATAGTTAAACTACTAGATTTTGACGAGTCAGAGCAACGCTCTCATTTTCTGAGTATGTTACCTAAAGAAAGTTTTGAATCTTTCTTGTTGCAGGTAAACGACTTCGAACTCGCTCCCCTTTTGGGGAATCCTCTATTCTTAGAAATTTTTGCTAAGGCCTATGCGCAAAGCAATGGAAATTTTGAGTCAAAAAAGAAAATATTTATCGATGCCACTTTCAGCCTTGCAAAGGAGTTAAATCCTCATGTACCAACAAAAAATCGACGAAGTACAATTGAGATAATAGAACAATCTGAGGAAATGTTTACAAAACTAATTTTATCTGGAACTGCTGGGTTATCCTCTTCCGAAATAACAGCAGATGAAAATTATCCTTTTATTTTGGATTTAGAAAGTTCAAGGCTCGACGCGGCGAAGCAAGTTTTAGACACTCGCCTTTTTAAATTGGTCGATACCATCTCTTTCTATGAGCCTGTTCACAGGGTCATCGCTGAGTATTTGTCTGCAAGGTACTTGGCTGCACGGATAAGTAATGGTAGAGACCATTTAACATTAAGTCGGTGTTTATCGGTCATTGCCCCTAACGGCGTTGTTCGTAATGAGCTTCGCGGAATGTTTGGTTGGCTAGCCTCGCTTGGAAACGAAGTAATTCAAAAGTCAATTATTGAGATTGACGCTTATGCTGTTTTAGCGAATGGTGACCCTTCACAGTTACTCTTGAGTTCGAAATTAGAACTGCTTAAAAACCTAAAAAGTCTTTCTGAAAAAGATCCGTATTTTAGACTCAGTGACCAGTGGCGAAAATTTAATACTAAAGGTTTTTTTACTGAGGAATTAGTAGAACCTATAAAAGACCTGCTAACTGATAAAGATTCTGGTTACCATTTAAGTGGATTGTTACTCGAACTTCTACATGATAGTTCCATACTGCAAACTATCGAGCCTATCTTGAGCCAGTTGTTGACCGATGAATCAGTAGGTATGAATAGCAGAACCCTCTCACTTAATAATTTGCTGCAGATTAAAAGTAGAAATCATAGTGAAGCCTTAGTCAAACTTGTAAATCAAAAAGATAAAATCAGCATCAAACTAGCCACATCCCTTTTAACCAAACGAGGGATAAAGCACTTTGGAATGGAATCTGTACACTCATTGCTAGCCGAATTAATTAAGCTATACCCAAATGTAAAAAGTCGAGAAAAAAACACTATTGAGTCTAAATATTTTTTAACTGAATTTGTAAACTCACTTAGCTTATCAGAGACTGTAGGCTTTCTTGGTTTCCTTAGTTCTAAAACAATGTGTACCTGTGGGGTAAAGCACAACTTTCAGTGCTATTGCAGGGATGGTATTAGTAAAATCATGGGGAGGTTGTTAGATCGTTACTTTGAAATAGCAACTGAACCATTTGAACCTGAACAAATATGGATATGGTTAAGAAACTTGAATTATCACAATGGGATTTCGACGAAAGAGAGCAAGTCAGTCGATGTTTTACAAAAAAATACGCAGCTTCGGCAAGCCCTTCAATTTCTTGCGTTTAATGATAAATCAGATCACGACTCCATTTGGGGGGTTCGACTTTTATTCTCTGGGAACCATAGCCATTCTGGACTAGTGATATATCAAGAAGACGAACTGCTCCTCACAGAACATGCATATGCAAATGATAACGTTTTACTCTGGAAGAATTTTTATAGAGCTCACAATCTTCACGAAGAAGCTGTAACAAATAATCCTTTAAGAACCCTAATGCGAATGCATGCAGGCGAAAAACCAATATTTATGAAGGCATGGTCTGAGTGTCAGCAATCAAATAAAAGATCTCAAAAAGAATATAAGCTATCCCGCTTTCGTTTTGAACGAAATCGGATCACTCGAGAGAATAAAAGGATAGCAAGGGATATTAAGGATCTCAATGACAATCGTGAACTCATCAAAAACGGTAAACATTTCGGATGGCTGAGATATTTTGCTGACCTCTATTTATTCAAGCCGGACTATTTAGGACAGTTCGGAGAAGAAATAGAGCTGATTGAAACTTCATTGCAAAATTGCATTAGCTTTCTAACAACGAAGCTACCGAGCCTTAAGCAAATTGCCATACTAGAGTGTGAAGGCAAAGAAAATTTGTTGATTCGAGTTCTTTATGCAGGTTGCCTAGCTTTATTCAGAAGGGATGGTTCATTGAGTCAAGTAAATAGAACTACACTTACAGCTATCAAAACGGACAATGCTGGTTACCCAGCGGTAGAACAAAGTGAAACAAATTTATTTGATAGTGAAATAGTCCGTTGTTTATTTAAATCACAAGAGGATATAGAGGAATTCTGTAGAGAGTATTTTGAAACTCAATTTGCAGAAAAAAAATTTAAGGCCTTTAGTTTAAGTAGGCTAAAATATCAATTAGAATTTAAACCTGTACTAGTTAAATTGCCGCTTCAATGGCTTAATTCATTTTCCAATTTGCCCTATCAGGCAGAAAGCATCCTGTTTGAGCTTGCAGCTCTACACGGAAGCAGGAAAAATATTGAAGTTTTGATTATTCAGAAAACAGAGGCATATCGTAATTATGTGGGGCCGTTAACCCAAGATGATGTTCAGAAAAAAAACAATTGGTTTCTGCGCTATTTCTTCTTCTTAGAGGGAGATTGCAATTTCGTTTGGCCCTATTTACTGGAAGATAAAAATACTGTTTTAAGTCTTTACAACATCAACGAAACTGAAATGTATGAGAGCAGTAAGTCTTATCCTAAATTAAATGCAAATAAAATATACAAGATTTTAGACTCCTTCATTGATGTTTGGCCAAAAGTCAATTTGCCATCCCATTGGGGAACTGGGTCTTCCAGTAACGAAAAAGCTTACCGGTATCTTACAAAAATACTACCGAGAATTGGGGATGACGATCCTGAAACAGCGAAACCAGTGCTTATTAAACTGTTAGCAGATAAGCGCTTCACCTACTTTTATGATGAATTAAGGCATTTGGAAGTTCAATTGGATAGGAAAGCCGCGCTTCGTGACTTTCAAGCACCTAGCGTTCAAGCAGTGATGGGGTTACTCGATAAAAACAGAGTAGCCACAGTGGAAGATTTAAGAGCTTTGGTTGTCGAGCTACTAGATGAACTTCAATCCTGGATTAAAAATGCAGAAACAAATCCTGTTAATCAGTTTTATGATGGAGGAAAGCGTTTAGACGAAAACACAGCTAGAGACAGAATCGTTGACCGATTAAAGAATCAGCTAAATTTACTTAATGTTGGAGTAAATATTGAAACTCATATGAACAATAGTAATCGGTGTGACATTACAGCTGAAGCTTCCATTAATGGCGACCAAAACTTACTTGTCATCGAGGTTAAGGGACAATGGCATAATGAGCTCTATAGTGCAGCTTCAACACAGCTGTTTGACAGGTATTCGCAACACCCAAACGCAGCCAAGCAGGGGATATACTTAGTACTTTGGTATGGTAAAAAGGAAAAAATTGCCGGTAAGATTAAACATAAAATATCAACTCCTTTTGAATTGCTTAAAGAATTAGAGAGCTATTTGCCTTCGGATTTAAAAGGTCGAATCGATATTTTTGTACTTGATTTATCAAGAATCTAAGTTAAAGAAAATTCTAGGAAGAGGGGAAGCAAATCTACTGATGAACTGTCCGTCTTAACCCTAATAATTCAAGATTAGTTCTTTTTCGTATTGGGGAAATTAATAGGTTAAAATGAAAGTTTACTAGTTGCGAGTGAAAACTCATAAAAAAATACCGTACCAACTTCCGCAGGACTTCAACTTTCGGGTACTGAGTTCAATATATTATTTTGCAAAAAGTACAAGATAATACTCGTAGTATCAACATACTCGACTTATACGGACTATGTTACACTAATTTTAAACATCCGTTATAGTGCAATGACTTTTTAAACTGTTGATAAAATGATGTCTCTAACTACTGCAGTAGTGATAACCAACTACGGTTAAACTTTTACTTATGGCTCTAAATCTTTGGCTACTCATAAAATAAGGACAATAAATATATTGATTAAACTAGATGTAAAACCGGGTGATGTTGTTGTAACAAATTTTGGCATTTATCAACATTGGTCATTGGTAACAGACAAATATTGTAACTTACTGAAACCTATGCTGATTTCTGCAACAAAAAGAAATGGCACCGTTCAAGAGGAGCCCTGGGATGTTGTGACTGGAGGTGAATATACATACGTAGTCGATGCTAAGCACAAAAAAACTATTACAGAAGTTTTAAGGCTAGCCCGTTCACAAATAGGAAACTGGTCTTATTCTGTAGCTGACAACAACTGTGAACACTTTGTAAAATGGTCTACAGGACTGAAAATTTCATCGACTCAAGTCAAGAATGGGGTTGGTGGTTTGGCACTAGGGGCTGCAATTGTAGGTATTGTTTCTGAAAAACCTACAGCACTGAAGTTTCTTGGAGGAGCACTTCTTGTTGCAGGAATCGCAGTAGCTGTGACCAAAGCGGTTGAAAAAAAGGCAGTAACGATATAGCTGCAATCAATATGTCATTTGATTGATATGTTAGTTTTTATAGCCGAACCAGTAGGTACCATATTTGCCAGGTTATATTTATCATTCCCTATATCCGATACTGTTTAGTATTGGACATAGCGGACATTGTGATTTATACTTGCTTTAAGTTAAATCAATAGAATCAATCACATGGCGATACCTAAGCCCATACCGCTGTATCCAACATACATTGAACTAAATGATATATCGTTATCTGATTATCCTGAACTAAATCAGCTATTCAGCGAGCTACCTGATTGGTGTTCTGTGCATTGGGACTGGGGAAAATCATTCCTTACGTATACTGGTCGAAATAAATCTGAACATACTTATATACGATTTAGAAATGAAATAGAACGATTTCTTTTATGGTCATTTTTCATTAAAGAAAATCCAATCGATGATTTTAGAAAAACTGACATATTAGATTATGCTGACTTTTGCTGGAAACCACCGGTATCCTGGATCGGAACATCAAGCCTTGATAGGTTTATATTGGATAATGGTTATTTTAAATCTAACAGCAAATGGCGACCCTACAAGCTACAAGCACCAAAAAGTCAGCAAACCAAGATGATTGACAAAAAAAAGTACCGTCCATCCCAGCAAACTTTGATCTCAACTTTCACTGCCATTATTGCTTTCTACAAATATCTAATGGGAGAAGAACTTTGCTTTGGAAATCCCGCACAGATAGCAAAGAAAGACTGCAGGCATTTTATTACTGACACGCAAGTTAAAGAGGCTAAACGACTAACTGAATCCCAGTGGCAATACATGTTAGATGTCGCTGTAGAAATGGCTGATGAGAATGTTAATTATGAACGAAATTTATTTGTTATAGCTTGTTTAAAAGCGTTATTTCTAAGAATTTCGGAACTTTCTGAGCGAGATAACTGGTCGCCAACGATGGGACATTTTTGGCAAGACGATGATGAAAACTGGTGGTTAAAAGTCTACGGTAAAGGCCGAAAGCTGAGAGATACAACCGTACCATCCGATTTTATGCCATTTCTTGAGCGTTACAGACAAGCTAGAGATTTATCAAGACTCCCATATAGTGGAGAAAATACCGTATTAGTTGAAAAAATACGTGGGCAAGGCGGAATGAGCTCAAGGCATTTGAGAAGACTTGTTCAAGAAACGTTCGATCGAGCCTATGAAAAAATGAAGAAGGCAGAAGGAGAATTAAAGGCAATGAAACTAAAAGAAGCTTCTACTCATTGGCTTAGACACACTGGCGCCAGCATGGAAATTGAACGTGGACGAGCATTGAAGGATCTATCAGAAGATTTGGGTCATGCTAGCATGGCAACAACGGATACTGTTTATGTCCAAACAGAAAATAAGAAACGTGCCGAAAGCGGCAAAAAAAGAAAGGTCAGTTAGGCTCTACACGTACAGATAGTATGCATTTTCGTTTCATTATCTTTAGTTAACCATTTATCATTTCATCACAAGTATTTTGTATTTGTAGAATTCCTCTTTTTCTAAATACTTGAGTGAAATTAGTATTAATTCAGTAGATGATTTAAATCTTAAAGTGTTTACAAATCAGGTAGCGTCCACACAGGGTTTTGATAGAGAATTGTTAATAGATAGTATAGAATGATTCTACGTAAACCTTTTTTCAACTTTTATTATGGTTGATCAAAAATTACTTTCGCCCTAATGAGTATTGAAGAAGCATTTTCTAGTAAATTTGAAAGAAATACTACGATGAAGCCTATTCCATGTAAGTTAGCGATGGGCAGTAATGGCGATTTTTATTGGTTCTATTACGCGGGAATGGGAGAGACGAATTATCATAAGCTTCCCGATTTCGAACAACCTATTGTAAACTCCTTACTAGCCAAAAAAACATTTATCATTTCCGATGAAGTTCAAACGATATCCGTTATAAATGAACAAAGTCTCAGCGAAATTGTTTTTAAAATAATTACGAAACCATAACACCTCACTATTTGTTCCATTAACAGCCATGCAATTTATGCTCGTTTCACTTGACCTGTACATCAGTTTTTGTACGTAGAGCTATTAGTTTTGTTTTATGTTAATGATTATCATTTGCTAAAAGCAAAAACACAGTTTTATGCGCAAATACCCTCGGACACGCGAGTATGACTACAACGGATATTGTATAAGTTCAAACCGAAAACAAGAAACGTGCTTAAAGTGGAAAAACAAGGAAAAAGGAAAGAAACCTAGCTAAAGAAAACGTAACAAACCATTTAGTGATAAAATAAACATTATATCAATTAGTTAGGATTAATTTAAGAAGTTTTCCCCTTAGGTCGTCAAACACCCAAACATCTATAGAGGAACCCTTCTGTAGATGTTTGGTATCAAAGATACGAAATTAGGTGTTAGTTTTAACGCTCATTTGGAGAATAAAAGTGACGTCTTATACCTTGGTAACAGCGGCATCTAACTAGCAAACCTAAAACTAATAACCATCCTATGGCTCCCCCTCCTCCGCTATTCACTTCGGGTTCTTCAGGAATCACAGGGTCAGGATCAACATGTCCTTCCGGTGCCGAAACGATGATTGTCACGACCGCTGACGAAGCTCCACCCGGATCTTGAATACGATAAATGAAGGCAAGCGTTTCGCTTTGACCTGGTGCCAACATATCAAATTCGTTACCGGTTTCAAAACGGACGATACCATTATCAATGCTCCAAACACCTTTAGATGGAAATTCTATCTGAGCTTCTAGGATTTCTATAGAGTCGCCCTCGGTTTCGCTATCGTTGCCAAGCAGATCGACTTCAACGCTATCCCCTACATTAACATTAGCAGAATCATCAGCAGCTAATGGGGGGGCATTATTAATGTCTGTGCCTTTTTGGAATTCAACAAAATTGCTAACACCATCCTCGTCCTCGTCATGGTTAATATCCTGTGCTTCGGCTATATTGAGTGCTAAAGAAATTTCAACGCTATTAATAAGGCCATCTCCATCGCTATCCTCATCCCCATCATTGATGCCGTTGTGATCACTATCGGCGGCAGTCGGATCTAACGCAGCGGCCAGTTCGACCTTATCTGTGAGACCGTCATTATCTGTATCGGCAAGAAAAGGGTTGGTCTTATTTAGGTACTCTTCCAAATTAGTTAGACCATCATCGTCAAAATCAGCATTAACTTCATTTTCAAAATTGGTAGTTGTTGGTACAAATTGCGCCAGTGTTACCTCGAAATAATCATTCAATCCGTCCAGATCTGTATCAGCTGAGTCAGCCAATGTCTCAAGTTTATCCCCATAAGGATCGGGTGTTATTCGCTTAAGTTCTATACCGTTAGGTAAACCGTCACCATCGAGATCTTCGTCGTTCTTAGGCCACAAACGAGGAGCTGTAACCTCTGCGCAAGCAACTTCAGCTAAATCATCAAAACCCGCTTGAAAGGGAGGTAAATCATATACAAAAGGATCCGACACTTCGATCTTGGGAGCAAAGCTAGACACAAGCTCTGCCAATCGTCCTACGTTCGGCACGTCCGGTAAACCGAGTTCAGGCAATGCATCAATCGCCTCCAGCAGTGGCTGGATCAGAGGATCAATCAATGATGCTACGGCAGCTTCAGCGGCAGCTAGGCCTGGTATTGAATCTATTGCCTTTTCAACCGCTTCAATAATTTCTATGGCGGTCAAACTAAATGCACCCAGATCAATTTCCACAGACAAGGCTTCGCCAATTTCTGCAATTGGTGAAAAAACGGCTTCAAAGGCTGCCTTAAGTGCTTTTACAGCTTGATCAATTGCTTCTATTTCTAATTCGATAGGCTCAAGAGCCAGTCGAGTAGCACGAATAGCCGCGTGATGCGCTGCGATCCGCGTTCTGGGATCTGTATCGTCAGCCAATCCTGCAAGGTAACTTTGCATATGAGGAATATCATCTGCAACTTTTGTTGTTAAAAGCGGTAGGAAAGCGTCCCCTGAATCATCAAACAATACACAACGTAAGTTTAATTCTAGATAGTTAGTACCGATGTTCAGATAACGTAGAGTAGAATAGATTTGTCTAGTCGCTGCCCCGGCACCCTGATTTACTTCACTCAATGCTAGGCGTCCTCCAAGAGCTAATCCCTCCAGTGCTGCATACTGAGCCACTATAATTGTTGCAACATCCTTGGCTCGTTTCAAACTATCTTCCAGTTTTTTTACTTGTGCTGAGTTACGTAGTGGACGATATAACTTAAGAGCTCTCAAAGTATGTCTTGCGTAACCGATTGATTTTCTCAAGCTATAAGCGGTTTCAAAGCGTTCTTTATAACGTAATAACAGCTGCTGTAATGCATAGGCATCGCGATTTAATGCATCGAGTTCCCCAGCGAGACTATCAGGGTCATTCGCAGAGAGTTGATTTTCTGCTTGTGAAAGCAAATCCTGGAATTCGGCGGCTGGTCCAAGTAGATCGCGTTGTGCCCTAGTCAGCGGAACGAAGCTGCTGGGCGATGTAGGAAAGCCAGAGGCGTTTACTTTGACATTATTTAAACTTAAGCGCTGAGGACTTCCGTTATGCGACTGTACTATTCGTAGATAGCGTGCCGTGCGCATAATTGGGCTGGTAAAAGTATTGGTTGTACCAGGCGCTAAAGTGACTGAATGGGAAGCTATTTCTTTTCCATCGACTTTGCTTAAAGGTTCCATTGGAAAAGGCCAATCGGACACTAGGAGCTGGATATTATCATGTTGCGCTGGTTCGATCAGAAACTCAATGCTAGCGACGTTATAAACGGCACCCAAATCCAGCTCCCACCAAGGCGAATCTTCTAGCGCCGTTTGTGAATAACTGGCTAAATCATTGTCGATAGCAAGTGTTGGAACACCATTATTGTCGGTAGAAGATTGGCGAGCGTAACCGTAACCGACATTGGTAGTCTCTGGAATAGCTTGAGGTCGTGGAAGTCCTACTACATCATTAATTTGCGGATTGATGCTTTCAGGTAACTCGTTGCTGAATAGCGCGCATGAGTTACCGGTAACATTACCTAGATCGACATCGGAGAGAACCGCTCCTCTAAAGTCAACACCTGTAATATCGGCATCGCCAAAGTTGGCTCCCGTGAGGTTGGCTCCCCTAAGACTCGCGCCATCTAACTGTATGCCCGCAAAGTCTGCGCCACGTAGATCAACGCCCGATAAATCTGTTCCTTGTAACTGAAAAGCACCCGATAAATTACCATCTTCTAAGGTAACGTTAAAGGAAATGTTGGTTAGGATTTCACTAGTGAGATCACAATTTCTGTAATCCAACTCTGAGTCGGTTAACAGAATTTCTCCGGTCTGAAGAAGTGATGGTAAAGGAAACTCGCAGCTCCTTACCGCATTTTCGTCAAACAACTCACCCTGGCATTCATTTGGTACATCTATATATGGATCGATATCAGCCGTCTGAGGTGGTGGAAAATCAGGCGTAAAGGCTTGATTCGAAGCGTCCGCGAGAAAGCCATTCACCGCAATGCTTTTAAAGCCCAGCAGCTGTGCTGGTGCATTTGGCTTCTGTATTCGCAAATAACGAAGGGTTCGGTTTATTGGTATCTGATTTTTAATTTGCGGCTCGTCTAAAGCCGTGTAGCGGCTAACGCTATCTAGATTCTGAGGAGTTAAAGTATCGTCTGCTAGCGGATAGTCCGACACTATGACCACCGCATCTCGAAGCGCTTCTAATCCACCGGCACTGTTTCTTGAAGTTAGCACTATGTTTTCAACTCGAAAATGACCACCCAAGTCGATTTGCCACCAAGGCGATTCCTCAGCATTCGATATCCAACCGTCATCTTCAGATATCCCGTCTACAACATAATGTGCCGCGCCCGAAGAGCCGCCGTTGGATGAAGCGGATACAGCTAGACTATATCGACGCGCACTAAAGCCAAACCCGTCTTCACTGTTTGCGCCTAACGATGTCCAAGGCTGATATACCGATACCGCGTAACGAATGGGGGCGATATCACCAGCAATCAACATGCCAGTATCTTCATCAGTCAAGCGGTCAATGGCCAGATGTCCACTATTACCACTTGGCCCGTAAGCGTTTCCATCACTCGGGCTAATGAATCCTACACCTTTTAGAAACATGCCCACACGATATTCACTGTTGCCTGGAGGCTCTTCACGAATGCTGAATAAAAATTGAGTGTCATAAAAGTGGCTATTAATGTTTTCAAAGCTTAGGTTTTCGTTATTAATACTCCCGCCGATAGTATAAAAAGCGGCCCCTTCAAATTTAGCACCACGAAAATCGATAGACTGTAGCCGGTTAGGAATCTGAGCACCAGACAAGTTGGCATTACTCAGATCGAGTCCTGCAAGTATTTCATCATTAGTGCCATCAAGATCATCTGGCAGAACGCAATTTGAATAGTCGACCCCAGGAGCCGGGAGGTCGATACAAGCTGCGGTTGTAAAATTTGTCCAAGAAATCAAGCAAGTTATTATTGTCAGTTTGCTCAACTTTTTAATGTTTGATATCGCCATTATCCAAAGTCCGAGTCTATTCTTTTTTCCAATCACAGGTGAATCTCCTAATAACTATATACATAGTTTCAGATTGCCACAAAGCAGCAATAAAAACTCACGGATTTCGCAAGTTGCAACGCATGAACAACAATTTGCAACATGTGTGTAACACTAAATCCGCGTTGAACAAAAGATACAAACGCAGAATGATTATTTCCGAGCGGCCATCATATTACTTCATAGTAAAGAATCTAATGAAGAGAATTTCTTACTAGCTGGTTTTCTGGGCGAAAAATTACTCAAGCTTGGAGATAAGCGAGGAAAAGACATAATATCGATTGCTTCATCCAAGTATGCACTCGTTAATAACTTACCGAGTGACGATTGGCTGGTGTATGAAATCGACGGACGATTAGTTAATTACGCTGAAATGATGAAGTTGAAGGGGTTGAAATAACAAAAGCACATTCTAGAAAATGGTTTAAATAGGGTGGCTACTGCTTTGTTTTTAAAAGTTTTATCTTTAAGTTAACAGCAAGATAAACCGATAAAGCCTGCTTGCCTCCTTTTGTTGCTATCGCTATCCCCTGTTTACTTGGTCTTCCCTCGATTTCAGATAAAAGTTGTTGTTTATTTACCGTCACAGACAGGGTATTTCCGGCTCCATCTTTGGAATTGAAACTAAAGCCAGTTAGTCCACCGGTTGTCTTAACACCATAGGTCAGTGAATAATCATCCGAAAGGTGGGTTGTTTCTAACAATTCCTCACCTTCTATTAAACGATTGGCTTCCTGTCTGGAGATACGATAGCGAATTATTTGTTTTTCAATGCGGATATACATGAATCGTTATTCCCAAACAATGCTGCTTGGATAAAATTCGAGTTGATCGCCCTTCTCTAAGCTATCTTTCTCTTCACTTATCACAGCCCAGCCATTCGAATTTAACAAAGAATGGATTTTAAACGATTGCTGACCGTCAAGGATGGTGGCCTCAAATTGCGCGTGATTGCTAATATGGGAATTGGCTTTTAAGATCGCTCTAAATCCTTGCTTCTTGTTAACCGAATTTTTAGCGATTGTTGCAAGAGGTTTCTCTGGTGGAAGTCCTAACATAGCGATTATTGCACTAGAAACAAAAAAACGTAAACCTATGGCTGCTGAGATTGGATTACCAGGTAAACCGAAGTAAAGGCTACCATTTGGAAACTTAGCGAATAAAATAGGCTTACCCGGACGAATTTTTGCCTTATGAAAAATAATTTCACCACCCAGTTTAATAATCGTTTGTGGAATAAAATCAAAGTCCCCCATAGAGACGGCACCTGTGCTTACAATAATATGGGTGTCACTATCAAGCTGTGCTTGTAGGTCATTTTCAAAATCTTCAACTTGATCGAGATTGGTTCCTGCGTCAATCAATTCTACAGGGAGATCAGATAGCCAGTCTTGAATAAATGGCTTATTTGAATTTCTAATTTGCCCGGGCTTCAAAGGGGTTTTAGGATCATCGACTAGCTCTTTACCGGTCGAGAAAATTGCTATTGAGACTTTTTGATAAACTTGGACACTATCAACACCTAGCGCAGCGCAGCCCATGATGCCATTAGAATTAACAATTCGACCTTGATCTAATATAAGGTCGTCAGGTTTAAAATCTTGCCCTTTCAAGCGGAGGTGTGCGCCCTGCTCTGGCGACGAAAAACAGCTTACTTTACTACCTTCCAGTTGAGTATTTTCAACCGGAATAATAGTATCAAAACCACTAGGAACTGGCGCGCCTGTCATAATTTTCCATGCTTTACCTTTCATGACTTCTTCATTGTCACTGGTATCACCAGCCGCTGTAACACCGACCAGATCAAGACAAATTGGAGAGTCTTTTCTCGCTGACATGAGATCACTAGAATTAACCGCATAACCATCCATTGCCGAATTATCAAATGATGGCACCCATGTCGGTGAGGTTACTGGGCTACTTAGTACTCGATTGCGTGCGGCGGATAATGAAACCGTTTCACTATCCAACAATGGGGAATTTTCAATCACCAATTGTTTCGCCTGACTGAAATTAATCATATAGTTTTTAGTATATGGGGTGATTTTGTTATCGTTCATTGGTTTAATAATTACCTAGTCTTCTATCTTTCTTTTGATTTATTAGCCTTTAGATTTGAAAATTACGTTTTTATCTAAAAGCTGCTTATCGAGATCTTGCCGAAATTCAAGAGGTGTCTCGTCCAAGAGTGCTCCCTTCCCTATTCTAAACTCTCCTTTGCTATTAACCTTAAAAGGCTCGTCTGATTGATTTGCTTGATTACGTGCTTGCCACAACATTACTGCTTGCATTGCATTATCACGCTGCTCTTGCGTTAACTTCTCTCCATTTTCCCATCGACCTAATTCGACAGCAGTTTGCAGCTTTGTAATCGTTTGTTGATCGAGGTTGTCTATGACATCTTGGTAGTTCACGATTGAATCCTGAAAAATAGTCTAATTTTCAGCATTATAACTTGTTGTAAATCAACAAACAGCCTAATAATAATGATCTATATAAAAATATACCCCCTTAAAAATAAGGGTTTATTGAACACAATACGCGTTAAGTGAAGAATAAATGGACAAAACACAGCTAAATTTAGAGATTACTAATATTATTGCCCTTTTAGAGTGCTTAGTTGCATAATCCATTGATGTATAAAACATTAGTTGCTATAGTTCGCCTGCTGGAATGTAGCTGAAAGCAGCTACCCTTTGATGATTCAAGACTCATATTCTTTTAACAATGTTAAAAAGAGCCTTATTAAAGCACCAGAAGAGCGTTTTGGTTTGTCTGAATAAGATATTTTACCACTTTCGTATTAACGTAAACGCCATGCTAGCTAGTAAATTTATAGAACTTACGGCTAAAAAAGAATTCATTAATGTTCGTATAAACGAACGACAAATAAAATAGAACACAAATCTAGCTTTTATTTTGAGTTAGTATTTGTACCAAACCATATCGTTGATATTAAGACGTATGAGAATAGAATTTTAACTGAAACCAAGGCTGAATCAGCTTAGTTTCACGAGCTTAAAAATAGAAAACGTAACAATAAAATGGGCTACAGATTTTGTAGCGATAGATCCTAGTAAGTCTTAGTTAAACAGTTTTAAAGTTAGACGCGTCTAGTTTATAACCGAATTTTCGGAAAAACAATGAACTTGCGACTAGTTGAACGCCCTAACTAACTGAATTTTAAAAACTTTAATTATGTTAAAAGCTTTACACTAGAAATAAACTTACTGATCATCTTTCCAATTAAATATGTTTTTTATAGCCCTTTCTAATCTCACTCTCTCAATAACAACCTAATAATTTAATCGTTAAACGATTAGAAAAGAGAGAACTAAATGAAAAGAATGTTAATTAACGCGACTCAAGCTGAAGAAGTAAGAGTTGCTTTGGTTGATGGTCAAAACCTATTTGACCTAGATATTGAACTTGTTGGCAGAGAGCAAAAGAAAGCTAACATTCATAAAGGAAAAATCACCCGTGTAGAACCCAGCCTAGAAGCTGCATTTGTAGATTACGGTGCTGAGCGACATGGCTTCCTTCCTCTAAAAGAAATATCACGAGAATATTTTTCTGACAAAAACTTCCGTGGTCGTCCAAACATCAAAGAAGTTGTTTCCGAAGGTCAAGAGGTCATTGTCCAGATCGATAAAGAAGAAAGAGGTAATAAAGGTGCCGCACTAACTACTTTTATCAGTTTGGCTGGTTGTTATTTGGTGTTGATGCCAAACAATCCTCGAGCTGGTGGTATTTCTCGCCGAATCGAAGGACAAGAACGTGACGAACTGCGTCAAGCAATGCGCGAAGTTGAAACCCCAAAAGGTATGGGATGTATCGTTCGTACCGCGGGAGTCGGTCGAAGTGCCGAAGAATTAAAGTGGGACATGATGGTTCTACAAAATCTTTGGAAAGCAATTACCAAGGCTGCCGAAGCACGCCCGGCTCCCTTTTTAATCCATCAAGAAAGCGACGTTATTATACGTTCACTAAGAGATTATCTAAGAGCCGATATCGGCGAAATCGTTGTTGATAAAAAAGAAATATTTGATAAAGTAAAACGTCAAATCGAGTTTATACGTCCTGAGTTTTCTAATCGCGTTAAATTAAATGATGATCGTGAAACGCCTTTATTTAATCGCTTTCAAATTGAAAACCAAATTGAATCAGCTTTTCTAAGAGAAGTTCGCTTACCCTCAGGCGGTTCGATCGTTATAGATCCAACAGAAGCACTTGTTTCAATCGATATCAACTCTGCGAGAGCAACTAAAGGTGCTGATATCGAAGAAACTGCTTTTCATACCAATAAAGAGGCAGCAGTTGAAATTGCACGTCAACTTAGATTAAGAGATATGGGCGGACTTGTTGTAATTGATTTCATTGATATGATGCAATCAAAAAATCAACGAGAAGTCGAAAATGTTTTACGCAAAGCTTTAACCCGTGACAGAGCAAGAGTTCAGGTTGGAAAAATTTCCCGCTTTGGTCTACTCGAAATGTCCCGCCAAAGACTTAAGCCATCTTTAGGCGAATCAGCTCACGGTGTATGCCCTCGCTGTTCAGGAACCGGTGTTGTACGGGGCGTTCAATCTCTTGCTTTATCAATTCTTCGACTGCTAGAGGAAGAAGCATCTAAAGATTCAACCTCGTTAGTGCAGGCTATTTTGCCAGTTCAAGTAGCGACTTTCTTACTTAATGAAAAACGAAAAATCATTGCTGCGATTGAAAAACGACAAAAAACAGCCTTGATCATCATTCCAAATCCTTACATGGAAACGCCAAATTATGAAATTAAGCGGCTTCGTAAGTCAGAATCGTTAGAGACGGAGAGTTATAAAGTCCCTTCTCAACCAGAATTAGAGATTGTTACCACTAGCCATGAAGCAATAATTGCAAAACCAGCAGAACAGGCTGCTGTAACAAGTGTTGAAATGCCTGCGGCTCCACAACATGTGAAAAAAGAAATGGAGAAAGAACCGGGCTTGTTAACCCGTTTATGGCGTTCATTGTTTGGTGATAGTGAAAAGGAAAAGAAAGATAAAAACACGCCTTCGCGCCACAATAAAAATCAGAGAAACCCTAGACATAGAAGCAAAAATAATCGTCAAAGAACTAATCGCCAGCGAAATTATGATAAACGTAATCAAGGGGCTAAATCTAAAGATGGAAAGCCCAACAAAGATGCGCAATCAACTTCTAAAACTCAAGAAAAGAATGAAACTCAAAATAGAGGCACTCGACCTGCTAGAGGAAGAACCCCTAGAAATGATCGCAATAAACGTCCACAACGAACTCAAAATGATACCCAAAGAGAAAATCGTGCACCACGACCGGAGCGTAAATCAAGAGATGAACGTCGTCAGAAAAATGCCGATGTTAAACCGATTGTAGATAACCAAGAAAATTTAGTTGCCAAGCAAAAGCCACAAGCTGAGCCAACTCAACAGGCTAAAGATAAACAAAAACCTGCAGCTCAAAAGCCTCGTCCGGTAAAGCAAGCACCAGTAACCAATAAGGAAACGGCAAAGCCAAATAAGGTTGCAAGTTCGAACGCTGAGGTTGAACCTAAGTCGTCTCAGGCTGATAAAGCTAATGTTAAACAACCGATCAAATCAGAAGCAGTCGATAGTTCAGTTTCGACACCGTCGCCGAAAGCTGAAGTTGCCGTGAGCAAAATAGTCAAGCCTGAAGTCGGTACTCCAGAAATTGCTGGAAAACCAGTACAAGCTTCAATTCCGAGAAAATCATATTCTGCGACGACCAAAGCTACTAATCCAGAAGCTCTCGTTTCCGTTGATTTTGGATTTATCGCTAAACAATTTGCTGAAGGTGAAACGGCTACATCTAACTACATTGAACCTGAAGGAAGGGTAAAGAGTTATAGTCCAATGACAAAACCTAATTTGGAAGAGCTGACTGCAGCTATAGGTAAATAAAATTAGCTAAGAGTCGGTTATAATGGCCGACTCTAATTTTTTTATTTTAGCAAATTTAACTAGGCGATTTTAGCTGCGAAAAGAAATGAATTGCTCGCTCTAGATCTTCTTGAGTATCAATACCGGCCGGCGGCGATGCCTCCAATACCTCTAAATGAATACTCTCTCCATTTTCAATCACTCGTAACTGCTCAAGCTTTTCCATTTTTTCTAAACTAGATTCTGGCCATAATACGTACTGAGACAAAAAAGATTTAGTGTAAGCATAAAGCCCAATATGGCGAAAATAGTTTTCGGCTAGATTATTTTTATTTGAATCTCTATCGAAAGGAATTGCCGCACGGGAAAAATAAATCGCTTTCTTATTACAATCAAAAATCACTTTAACTGCATTGGGATTGTCGATTTCATCTTGCTCTAAAATTGGTGAACAGAGTGTCGCCATTTTTGTTTGATGTTTATTGATCAAACTAGCAACTAGAGAAATGTTTTCACTAGGAATAAAAGGCTCATCCCCTTGAACATTAACAATGATTTCGTTATCAGACAAACCTAATATTTGTGCGGCTTGATAAATTCTATCACTCCCAGAAACGTGATTTGGATCGGTTAGCACAGCATTAAAACCGGCATTTTTTACGCATTCTAAAATTTCACTATGATCCGTTGCAACAGTAATCGTTTGTGCGCCACTCTCTTTAGCTCGATGACAAACATGCTCAATCATTGTTCGCCCACCAATTTCTAAAAGTGGCTTTCTAGGTAGACGTGTTGAATGATACCTAGCTGGAATAATAACGTGAAATTTCATTTCAATGATTCAACCTGTTCAGCTGTAAGTGATTTAGCTTTATTAGCGAGCAAAACCGGAATGCCATCGTCAATGTTATAAAGAAGTCGATCAAACTGACAAAGAAGCTTCGATTCCTTTTTAAGATAATCTAACTTACCATGGCACACCGGGCAGACAATTATTTCTAATAACTTTTTATCCATTTTAAATTTACCTCTTTATTGATGTCGCTATATCAATTTCATTTATATTTCAATTTTTTAGCTGTTTGATTAAACAATCAAGTTCCTCACAAAGCGATTTGTTAAACTCCATTTCAACCGCTAAATAATACCAATGTTCCTTAGCGAACTGATAACATTTAACGGCGTCTTTTTCAGTCATTACGACCACTTGATCTTTAAACTCATCGAAATCATCTGGTTGAAATTGGTAATGATCGATCAGCCATTTAGTGCTATTGACTTGGACTATTGATTGCAAAGAAGTTAAAAAACGTTTGGGATTACCTATGGCGGCAACTGCATTAACTTTTTTTTCTTGATTCGAAAAATAATCCGTGGAATATTCCTTTCGACTTTTTAAGTTGATAAATTTTGTAGCCTTTAGCTTGGCAAAATTTCTACTGAATTGATCATTACCCTTTCCATTTTGCACTAGCAGGTCAACCGAACTCAGTCGACTCATTGGTTCTCTGAGAGGTCCAAAAGGTAACACTAATTGATTACCAAATTGTCGTTGTTGATCGTAAATTAAAATTTCAATATCTCTCGACATATTATAATGCTGCAAACCATCATCGCTAATAACACAATCAATTTTATTTTTTTCGATAAGATAATTAACGCCCCTCGCACGTTCAGGATCGATGACTAATGGCACTTGAAAATTTTTAAGTTTTTCAAACTGCATATATGCCTCATCACCGACAGTTGACGCATCATCATTAGCAGAAACTTGGTGGGGAAAATCCCGACAGGTGGCCCGATAGCCACGACTAACAATCCCGACCTTAATCCCTTTAGTGACAAGAAGTTTAACTAATTGGCTAATGAAGGGTGTTTTGCCGGTACCGCCTACAGAGAGATTACCGACTACAATAACGGGCTTGGAAAATTTTTGACTTGTTAGAATATTTGCTTGATATAAAAAACGTTTAAACCAGACAATAAAACGAAAAACTAAATGCAACGGCCACAACAACCATTTCAGTTGTGATTGTGAATACCAAATTTTTTCGATGGTTAAATACATTTCTAATCAATTTGGTTTGTTTCTTGAAATTGCATTGAATAGAGTTTTGCATAGAACTCGCCTTTAGCAAGTAATTGTGCGTGGCTACCGCGCTCAATAATTTTTCCATCATCCATAACCAAAATACAATCAGCATTTTCAATCGTTGATAAACGGTGTGCGATTACAAGAGTCGTTCGATTATCTGTTAAGCTATCAAAGGCAGCTTGAATATGTCTTTCTGATTCAGTATCAAGTGCCGAAGTTGCTTCATCTAATATAACAATAGGTGAATTTTTATAAAGAGCTCTTGCAATAACCAATCGTTGACGCTGTCCTCCAGATAATTTGTTCCCATTCTCTCCGATTTTTTCATCTAAATCATTTTCGAGCTTTTTAATAAATTCCCATGCGTGAGCTTTAATTGCAGCAGATTTAACTTTGTCCATATCAATTTTTTCACAAGCATAAGCGATGTTTTCAGCAACGCTTGTATTGAATAAAGTCACTTGCTGAGAAACCAAACTAATGTGTTTTCTTAAATCTTGTAGTTGCAATTCTTTTATGTCAATTTCATCGAGAAATATTTGACCCGAAGTCGGATCATAGAATCGAGAAAGCAAATTGGCGAGCGTTGACTTTCCGCTGCCGGAACGACCAACCAACGCAATTGTTTGTCCAGGCTTTACCTCAAAGGAAATATCATCAAGAACTCTAGTTGCGGGTTCTGAATATGAAAATCCAACTTGGCTAAATCTGATTTCACCTTTGGGACTACTGATCCTTTTATTACCTTGATCTTTTTCTTTTTCTTGATCCAAAATATCAAAAATACTTTGGGCGGCAGCAATGCCTTTTTGAATGACACTGTTTAAATTAGAAATAGTTTTCAGGGGCTTGAGCATTGCCATCATCATCATCAACATGGTTGCAAACTGACCGGGAGTTAATTCACCACTTTCCAACTGCAATCCTGCATAATAAACCACTGTTGCCAATACAAAGCCCGCGACTAACTGTATAAATGCAACACTAACAGCTTGAGTTGCTACCAACTTAACATTTTGCTGACGGTTATTCTTCGCTTCTTTAACAAAGCGGTTAGTCTCATAATTTTCCCCACCAAATGTTTTGATTACTTTATATCCATCGACCACTTCGGAAGTGTTTTGGGTAATACCGCCCATAGCCGCTTGGATATTTCGACTAATCTTTTTAAAACGCTTACTACTTGCATTGACAATAATACCAATGATTGGCGCAGCTAAAAGATACAAGAGAGTTAATTTCCAGCTGGTGGCAAAAAGATAGACGAGAATATAAATAATGAATCCACCTTCTCTAACAAACTTTGTAATCGCATCAGTGACGGCATGTGCCACCTGTTGAGTATCATAAGTTATTTTTGATACTAATTGACCACTCGGATTTTCATCGTAAAAACAGCTAGGAAGACTCATGTATTGCCCCACCATTTCAACACGAAGTTTTTGCACAATGTTTTGACCAACCCACGCCATGCAATAAGAAGAAATAAAACTAGCGATACCTCGAAATAAAATAATCACAACAATAAAATAAGGCGCAAGTTTAATAAGCTCCATATTCTCTTTAACAAGCGCCTCGTCAATCAGAGGTTCTAATGCTCGAATAAACAAAAAATCTATCGCGGCATAAACCAGATTTGCCAATATGGCAATCAAAAATGCCAGCTTAAAATGTTTTAGATAACTAGCGAGCCGTTTAAAGGTCAACCAAGAATTTTCTGGCGCATCACCACTCATTCATTATTCCTTTGAGTCGCCATTTTTAAATTGTTAACGCCGAGCTGCGAGGCTGCATCCATCGCCGTAACTACAGATTGATAAGGTGTATTGGCATCAGCACTGATGATGACAGGTATGTTTGAATTTTTTTCAATAATGGGTGCAATTGCTTTTTTAAGGGTTTCAATTGATTCATTAACTAAACCTTTGCCGTTAATAAAAAAACGCCCTTCTTTGTCAATACTAATTTCTAGTGACTCAGGTTTGGTCTCTAGTGGTTCCACGCTTGCTTTAGGAAGATCTAATTTGATTTGAGTTTCCCGAGTAAAGCTTGTTGAAACCATAAAGAAAATTAAAAGTAAAAAAACGACATCTATCAGTGGCGTAAGATTAACGGAAATTTCCTGTTTCTTTTTGCGAAAAAACATCTAATTAGCCTCTTAGCGTTTCACGCTCACCGTGTAACACTTCAACCATTTTTAAGGCTTCTTGTTCCATCTCAGCGACTAGCTCATCAACTTTGCGCTCAAAATGACGGTGAAAGATAAGTGCCGGTATAGCAATAATCAATCCTGTAGCAGTGGTAATTAAAGCTTCTGAAATTCCATGGGCAAGCGCACCCGCATCGCCGGTTCCTTGAACGGTAATAACGGTAAAGACTCGAATCATTCCAATAACTGTACCAAGCAGTCCAAGCAAAGGTGTGATTTGTGCGATCGTACCAAGCGTATTTAAGAAACGTTCCAGTTTAACTACGGCAAGACGCCCTGCTTCTTGGATACTTTCTTTCATGGTTTCGCGGCCATGAGAATGGTTAACCAAACCTGCAGCTAAAATTTCACCTAATGGTGAACTCGCTTTTAACTGTTTGAGTTTTGCTTTATCTAATTGGTTGTTTTTTATCCAACTCCAGACTTGAGCGACTAGGTGCTTAGGCGTAATCTGGCTACGCCTTAAACTCCAGCTTCGCTCAACACAGATCACAAATGCAGCTAACGAACAAAGTATGATGGGGATCATTATCCAACCACCCGCTTTTAACAGTGAAATCATCTTTTTATAGCGTCCTAATCAGTTTGTATTATTTAATCTGCAATTGAGCTCTTTGATTTAACTCTTTGATTTAAGTAAAATTCTACAAAATCGCTCGTTCAAATTTGATTATAACAAGCTTTGCGCTTAATTTAACTATTTGTATGAATCTAAGTGAGGTTTGAATCTGAATATGGTTCGAATCAAAATTTAATTAAAGAGTTTGCCAAAAATGCTTCTTCTTATTTCTTTCAGTTTCAATTGCTAATTGCCCCGAAGTGTCTTGAATGATGCTTATCGCACCTTCTTGCCATGTTGTCAGGCTTTGCGCCCTTACCTCATCGTATCTTTGAATAACTTTTTGTTTAGGAAAATTCCAACGATTCGCGTATCCGGCAGAAAATATCACAAACTTCGGGCGCAAATAATCAACAAAAGGAGATGTTGAACTAGTTAAACTTCCATGATGTGGTGCAACTAAAAAATCGATGGAATCTCTAAGCAATATTGGATCCTTCTGTAGTAGGCTGTATTCGCCCCTTTTTTCGATATCCCCTGTTAACAAAATCGTTTGTTCAGAATGCTGGTTATTTTGCTTAATCACTATCTGCAAAACACAAGAAGCATTGTTGCCTTGTCGAGTTAATGGCGATTGGTGTGGAATAAATTGGAAGTTGACTTTGGACCAACTCCAAGCCTCTGATTGATGGCAATCGATTGCGCGGTCTTTTTTGTCTGCTCTAACCTCTTCACCTGAATAAATTTTCTTAACTAATAATTGCTGATTAATTTCCCTAAAACCCCCAGAATGATCTGCGTCGTCATGGCTTATGATTAACTTATCTAATTGACTGATGCCTTGTCGCTTAAAATAGGGAATAAGTGAGGAGGATGCCATTGAAAAATCTGAACTGCCGTAGCCAGTGTCATAAAGTAGATGTTTATCCCCAACTGAAATATGGATCGCTAAACCTTGGCCAATATCAAAAACGACCATTTTAAATCTGTCATTGGATTGGTTGTCAAAAAATACCATCGCGTTAAGCAATATAATCGGCACAAGGAGAGATTTTCCCGGCATTTTTGCCGGTAAAAGAACGATCAGCATCGCCGAGAGTAACAAAATAAACAATTCAAAAGACAAAGCTGAAAATGATATCGCTTGGTTAAATTCAGAAAACAGCTTTTGAATTTGGTAGGTTAACCAAATCGCTTGTTCAACAATTAAAAATACCCATGACGCTAGCGTTATATTGAATGCCATTAAGATCATTCCGATATAGATTAAGGGCGTGCTAATAAAAGAGGTTATCGGAATTAATAGTAAATTTGCGCCAAATGCTACTATCGAGAACCCATCAAAGGTTATCCATGTAATTGGTATCAAGCCTAAGAATAAAAACCAATTAATCCTTAGCCAATCCTTGAACGAACGATGTTGACCGTTAGATTTTTGTTGATAACTCAGAATTAATACGATGATACTAACCGCTAAGACTGAAAGCCAAAAGCTAACGGTTAGGATTGAAAATGGTTGCAGCAAAGTTATCACTAAAACCGATAAGGCTAAGGTATTTGCAAGCGACATCTGCCTCCCTAGCCACCTAACAAGTAGAAAAACCGATAACATAATTAGTGCTCGTTGAGCGGGATAGCCTAACCCACTGATTAAGGCTATCGATGTCGCTCCGATTAATGAAGCAATTTGAGCAAGCCTTTGGGCAGGGACTTTGCGTCCAATCCAATGAACACGTGAAATGGCAAAAAGCATCAAATAATAACTCCACATAGCCGCGATACCGATATGAAGCCCTGATATTGCAAGTAAATGAGACGTTCCTGAGCCTTGAACGGCCTGCCATTGTTGAGGGTTGATTGAAGTTCTTTCTCCCATAGCTAAAGCGTAGATAATTCCGCGAAATTCGCTCTCTGGTAGAACCGAAGTTAACCTATTGAATATCAATTGACGCATTTTGTGATAATGGCTTTTCAATGAGAAAGATGGCGTAATTTGTACCGCTTCTTTTATATAGCCGGTGCCAATATAACCTCCGCTAACGAGCCACTTTTCGTAATCAAAACCACCAGGATTGAGCCTGCCATGAATGGGTTTAAGTTTAATTGCAAGCCTCCAAAATGAACCAGAAAGTAACGACTCTTTTGTTTCTTGGTTAGCTCGATAGTAATTGAGTTTAATTTTGTTGGAATGATAAAAATGGATATTTTGCTCGCCAATTTGAGTTAAGCAAAAATTGAAATTTATTCGATAAAATGTTTCTACATTTCTTGCTATAGAAGAATCTAGTTTTAATTTTTTAGATGCTGCAACCTTCTCTACAACGGGTATGTCGCATACGAAGCCTCTAACTTCGGTATTAGTGGGCTTTTCAACAAGTTTGCCACTGGTATTTATCCAGATAGATACCGTTAATGAACCCCAAATTAAACCTAAGCAGATAAAGATGAGCGGACGCTTGACGTAGGAAGACTTGCTCAAGAAACGATTGATCAGAAAAAGAAGAATGCTTGATAGGAAAAGTAATAAGTAACTTTGAATAAGATCTTCAAGCCAAACAAGGCAAGATAAACCAATCAAAAAACCAATGCAGACTCTAACCACTTAATTATTCCCTTATCTTTTTATTTTGAATTGTGTTCCAAAATAAATCTGTTTAAACGCTCTTCCAAAAGCTACAATGATACTAACAGAAATTTAGTTGTAGCCAAAACATTCGATGCCAAGAAAAATTATTAAGAAATACTTACCTCATCCCGACAAGGTAAAAGATAATCGATATTTGAATGTCTTTGGTCCTGTGATCCATGAACCTCAGTTGTGGCATCTAACTCGGCATTCAGTGGCTAAGGCCGTTTTAGTTGGATTATTTTTTGCCTTTTGGCCGGTACCTTTTCAAATGGTATTAGCGGCTGGCGGTGCAATTCTCATTCGTGCTAATTTACCTTTATCAGTCGCTTTAGTTTGGATCACTAATCCGGTCACTATGCCCTTTATATTTAGTTTAGCTTACTATGTAGGTGCTTTATTCGTTGGCGGGGAAGCGTCTGATATTCACTTTGAGATAAGTTGGCAATGGTTAGAACATAATATACAAGCTTTATGGCTGCCCTTATTGTTAGGCTGTGCAATCTGTGCAGTTGTGGCTGCCTCTATTGGCTATTTTGCAACGGGAATATTTTGGCGATTACATATTGGTCAAGCATGGAACAAACGAAAGTTACGAAATAGCCAATCTAAAAAATAGCCGTAGTATAAGTGTTTCGATAGGTCCATTGATTCAACGTTTGGTAATTTATATTGACATAAATCAAATAATTGAACTTTCACACCACCAGTAAAGGCTGTTACGCATTTATAGTCCTAGACATTCGCCCCAGTTTACTTTACATTAGATTATACTTATATTGCGGTTTGATAGTCAGAGATCATGAAAGAAGTTGATGAAGCAGAAAGTGCACTTTGTAGAAATAGCGGCCCACAAGCAATTTATGAGCATGCTGATGCCGCAACACGCCAACTAAAGGCCTTAGCTAATGTGAATCGCTTAATGATCCTTTGTATTCTGTGCGAAGGAGAATTGTCAGTCACCGAGTTAAATGAGCTAATCGATATTTCTCAATCAGCACTCTCTCAACATTTAGCCAAACTCAGAGATGATGAAGTTGTTATAACTCGCCGAAGTTCACAAACGATTTATTACTCGATTGCTGATGGTATCGCCAAGGATATTATTCAAGTGCTTCACGATCATTATTGTCCGCAGTAAGCTTAGCAATAACTTTAATATGCCGTTAATAGCCTAGCGGATATGTTGTATTTACCCTCTCAAATTACAACTGCGCGGTTAAACGATTGGTTAGCGAGCGCTTTTCCTTGGTTTCTAAGATAACTGAAGTGTTTGTTCTAACGACTCCATTTAGATTACCAATATGATCAATTAGTTGACTGAGTTGCTCAGTGTTTCGGGCATGAATGATTGCAATCATATCGTACTCTCCACTAATTGCGTGAACCGCTGAAACCTGTTCTATCTTCATTAGTCCAGCAGATACAATCGATGAGCTTTTTTGTTCGGCAGCAATTGCTACATGAGCAGATACGTATTGATTTAAATAATCTTTCCCTAAAACCAGCGTGTAGCCGGCTATAACACCTTCCTTTTCAAGTTTTGCAATTCTTGCTTGAACCGTTGCTCGTGAAATATTCAGCTTTCTCGCTATATCTGATATCGTCGCCCTAACGTCCTGTTGCAGGACATTTATTAACCGTTCTTCGCTTTCTGTAGCCATTTTGTCATATCAGCTTGCCAATTTGTTAGATTTATATCATATTTTTGTTTTTATTGACACTTCAAATTGACAATTAGGTTATCCATAATCACCTTATCGCCACTCGGCTAGTTATTGATTATCAAAAACTAACTGAATGATAAACCTTTCAAAATATTAATTTGCTAACAAAGAGAGTAGAAAAGATGTCACAGCCTAATTCAGTTAATCGAGAATTATTTGATGATGTAATGGTGCCTAACTACGCGCCATCAAAGGTTATTCCTGTTCGTGGCGAGGGTTCCAAAATATGGGATCAGCAGAACAACGAATATATTGATTTTGCTGGCGGGATAGCGGTCAACTGTCTTGGGCATTGCCACCCAGCATTGGTTAAGGCTTTAACCGAGCAAGGAAATAAATTGTGGCATTTGTCTAATACTATGACTAATGAACCAGCTCTGCGACTTGCCAAAAAAATCGTTGACGCGACCTTTGCAGAAAAAGTCTATTTTGCAAATTCCGGTGGAGAGTCTAACGAAGCGGCTCTCAAACTTGCTAGACGTTGGGCGCTAGATAACTATGGTGAAGAAAAATCCCATATCATTGCTTTTAAACAAGGTTTTCATGGGCGAACGTTTTTCACCGTAACTGTTGGCGGTCAACCAGCCTATTCCGAAGGGTTTGGTCCAAAGCCAGAAGAGATTTACCATGCAGAATACAATAATTTGGATAGCCTTAAAGCTCTCATTTCCAATAAAACTTGTGCAGTAGTCATGGAACCTTTACAGGGTGAAGGTGGAATCGTGCAGCCAACAGAAGAATTTGTTAAAGGCGTAAGGGCTCTTTGTGATGAAAATAATGCTTTACTAATTTTTGACGAAGTTCAAACTGGCGTTGGACGTTTAGGTAGTCTTTATGCGTATATGGATTTAGGCGTTACACCGGACATTTTAACAACAGCCAAAGCACTCGGCGGTGGATTCCCTATTGGTGCAATGATTACCACTACAGAAATAGCAAAACATCTTAAAATTGGAACTCACGGCAGTACTTATGGAGGCAATCCTCTTGCCTGTGCCGTTGCTGAAAAGGCATTTGAAACCGTTAATACCGAAGAAGTGCTAAATGGTGTAAAAATCAAATCGGAGCTGTTTATTTCGCTACTTAATGAAATCAATGTTAAGTACCCAATATTTTCAGAAATTCGTGGAAAAGGGCTTTTAATTGGCGCAGCGCTTAATGACGATTATCAAGGTAGGGCCAAAGAGATCTTGCTTTTAGCGATGGATGAAGGCGTAATGACTTTGATTGCAGGGGCTAACGTTGTTCGGTTTGCTCCCTCTTTAATTGTTCCCGATGAAGATATTAGAGCGGGAATGGCAATGTTCGAAAAAGCAGTCGCTAAGATAGCTAGCTCTTAGTCAGTTTTAGCTTTCAGAATATTAACGAGATAAGTCATGGTAATTATTAGACCAACACAATCAACGGATTACGATTCTCTCTATCAAATGGCGATTGATTCTGGTCATGGTTTTACTTCTCTACCTGTTAACGAGGAAATTCTTAAAAATAAGATTGTTCGTTCAGAAAGATCTTTCGCGAATACAGAAAATAAGCCTGGCGATCAGGGCTATCTATTCGTCATGGAAGATACAGTGACTGGGGAGATCGTCGGTACTAGCGGTATAGAAGCTGCTGTTGGTTTGGATTCGCCATTTTATCATTATCATTTAGGCAAAGTCGTTCATTCGTCTAGCGAACTAAAAGTCCATAACACCATTGAGACTCTAACGCTGTGTAATGACAATACTGGCGTTTCAGAAATATGCACTTTATTCCTAAAAGAAAAGGCTCGGGTCAACAGCAATGGTCGGTTTTTATCGCGTTTTCGTTTTATGTTTATCGCAGAACATGAGCAGCGATTTAGTGATGAAATTATTGCAGAGATGCGCGGCGTCTCTGATGAAGCGGGACGCTCTCCATTTTGGGCTTGGTTAGAAGAAAACTTTTTTTCGATCGATTTTCCCACAGCCGATTATATGACCGGAGTTGGTAACAAAGTATTTATTGCTGAATTAATGCCCAAGTACCCTATCTACGTTAGTTTACTCAGTAAAGAAGCTCAAGCTGTAATCAATAAAGTTCATAAGTTTACTGAACCTGCCCTAAGATTACTTGAGTCCGAGGGCTTTAGCCATAGCGGCTATGTCGATATTTTTGATGGTGGTCCGACCGTGAAAGCACAAAAACAGCACATTAAAACGATTAAACAAAGTAGGCGTTTACAAGTGAAGATTGTTGCGAATTCTTCGGATATAGATAACGACGATAGCAGCATGCAGCAAAAACATATTATTTGTAACACAAAATTGAATGATTTTCGCGCGCTACAATCACCACTCACTATCTGTGATAATGACCGCTATGCTTTACTATCACAAAATCTTGCCGAGCTTCTATTAGTCAAAGATCAAGAATGGGTTAGGATTGTTTCAAACTAAACCTATCAGAAAATATCGATAATTTGGCGTAAATTATCAACTATCTCGCACTTAGTTATCACTATTAGAGGATGCAATTAATGTCATCAAATACACAACTAATCAATGGAAAGTGGCTGTCAGGCTTAGGAAAAGAATTTGTTAGCCTTAATCCGGCTAAAAATGTGTCGGTTTGGATCGGCCAATCTGCTACCAAAGAACAGGTTGAAGAGGCAGTTAAAGCAGCCAGAAATTCATTCTTTGCTTGGTCTGTTTTAGGTTATGACAATCGATTAGCCATTGTTAAGCGATTTGGAGAGCAACTGCTGGAAAATAAGAAAAAGCTTGCTGCCGCAATTTCTGAAGAAACTGGCCGCCCTTTATGGGAGACATTGGCAGAAATCGGCGGAATGATCGGAAAAATCGCTATTTCAGAAAAATCATTTAAAGAGAGAACCGGAACCGTTGAGAGCGAAATGGCAGGTTCTAAAGCTTTTATTCGCCATAAACCTCACGGTGTCGTTGCGGTGTTTGGACCCTACAATTTCCCTGGGCATCTACCAAATGGTCATATTGTTCCTGCGTTACTCGCCGGAAATACGGTAGTATTCAAACCCAGTGAGCTAACCCCAAAGGTCGCGCAAATTACCATGGAACTTTGGCTTAAAGCCGGATTGCCCGATGGAATAATTAACCTTGTTCAAGGTGAAGTCGAGACAGGCATTGCTCTCGCTGGCAATAGTGATATTGATGGTCTATTTTTCACTGGAAGCTCAAATACCGGCCATTTATTACATAAACAATATGGCGGGCATCCCGGAAAGATTCTTGCGCTCGAAATGGGCGGCAATAATCCGTTAATTGTTAATAAGGTTTCTGACCTTGATGCAGTAGTTCACGATATATTGCAATCAGCATTCGTTACTACCGGGCAACGTTGCACTTGTGCAAGACGACTTTTTATTCAGAGTAACCAGCAAGGTGATAGAATTATTGACCGGCTTATTGAAGTCACCAAACAGATTACAATTGGCCACTATGACGATGAAAATACGCCTTTTTTTGGCTCATTAATTTCCGAAAAAGCTGCCCTAGATATGATAGCGGCACAGCAAAAGTTAATTAATTTGGGCGGCAACTCGCTTCTTGAATTAAAACATCTGGAAGAAGGAACTGGCTTTGTTTCTCCCGGAATTATTGATGTAACTGGTGTTGCCAACATTCCAGACGAAGAATACTTTGGGCCTTTGCTTAAGATCTATCGTTATTCGGATTTAGATTGGGCACTTGAAGAAGCTAATAATACACTGTTTGGTTTGTCAGCAGCCTTGCTCAGTGATAGTCACAAAACCTATGACAAATTTTTTAAAACGATTCGTGCCGGTATTGTTAATTGGAATCGACCAACAACTGGAGCCAACTCTCAAGCGCCGTTTGGGGGAATTGGAGCTAGTGGTAATCATCGAGCGAGCGCTTATTATGCTGCCGATTATTGCTCTTATCCAATTTCGTCACTCGAAAACGAAGCAGTATCGCTACCTGAAAACCTGAGTCCAGGTTTAAAATTCTAATACTAGCCCTATTTATTCCCTCCCCCTTTCTTTCTAAAGGGGGCTGTCTTCTCACCGGTGTAATTATTTTGTTTTAAAGCTTACAAGATTTATAGTTGCCCAAAAAAGCACCGCAGATTTGATATATTTTGCTGTACGGTTAAGAGCTGTACGGTTAAAAATAGCTCGATACTTGTAAATGATAACCATTACCGATATTGCTTTTATTCTCAATAATTTATTGGCTGACTAAATCTATCGCTTAGTTCACATCGAAAAAATATAGCCAAGTTTTTAACAAAAGTTTTATTAAAACAGTTAAAATACTTCTCTCAGCTATCCTAACAACAAACCAACCGTCTAAGAGGTGCCTAGTATGAAAAAAGCGATTATCCGCTTGTTAACCCTTGGCTTTTGCCTTGTAACTTTCACCATTTCAGCTAAAGAACTTGATAAAGATTGGCATACCTATTCCAATTATCAAGAAATTATTACGACTCATCTACATCTTGATTTAGCCATTAATTTTGAAAGCAAACAAATTGAAGGCTCTATTGAACACCATCTAAAGCGAATCGCTTCTGATGTTGATTCGCTGATTCTTGATACGCGAGACCTAGATATTCACAAGGCGGAAACTTTTGACGGTAACAAATGGTTGGCAACCAGTTTCAAGTTAGCGAAGCGAGATTCAGTTAGAGGAAGCAAGCTAACCATATCCCTACCAAAATCAGCCACGCGGGTAAAAGTTCATTACAACTCTCGACCAGAAGCCTCAGGTTTGCAGTGGTTATTGCCGATACAAACAGCCGGTAAGAAACAACCCTTTATGTTTAGTCAATCGCAAGCAATTCATGCCCGTAGTTGGTTACCTATTCAAGATACTCCAGCTATGCGGGTAACTTATACTGCGACAGTTAAAACGGATCCGTCTTTAAGACCGATTATGGCAGCTAAAAATGATCCAAAGTGGCGCAAAGACGGACTTTATAGCTTTGAAATGCCACAAGCAATACCGACCTATTTAATCGCGATTGCTGCGGGCAATATTCATTATAAAAAGATGTCGAAACAAACCGCGGTTTATTCTGAACCAGAATTATTAGACGCTGCTGCGAATGAGTTTGAAGACACACAGGCAATGATTGACGCAACTGAGAAAATGTATGGTAGCTATCGTTGGGGCGATTATGATTTATTGATTCTTCCTCCCTCCTTCCCTTTTGGTGGAATGGAAAACCCACGTCTTTCGTTTATTACGCCAACCATTATCGCGGGTGATAAAAGCCTAGTAAATTTAATTGCTCACGAACTGGCTCATTCTTGGTCGGGAAATCTGGTGACTAATGCAACTTGGCGGGATTTATGGATCAACGAAGGTTTTACTAGCTATGTTGAAAACCGTATTATGGAAGAAGTATTCGGCAAAAAACGGGCGGTAATGGAACAAGCTTTAGCGGCTCAAGACTTAAAAAAAGAACTTGTTGTTCTCCCTAAGGCCGATACCATTTTACATGTTGCGATTGAAGGTCGAGATCCAGATGATGCCTTCTCCGGTGTTCCTTATACCAAAGGGCAACTTTTTCTTATGTTTCTAGAAGAAAGAGTCGGAAGAGAAAATTTTGACCACTTCTTGCGAGAATATTTTGATAAACACGCATTTCAAAGCATCGATACAGATAACTTTATGGCTTATTTGGATAAAAATTTATTAGCCAAATTTCCACACAAAGTAAGCAAAGAAGAAGTCCGAGTTTGGATTAAAGAACCAATGCTTCCGAGTAATGCACCAAACCCTCAGTCTGATGCTTTTGATATTGTTAAGAATAATATGAATGCTTGGTTGTCTGATGATATTAAACTGACAAAAATACCAACTAAGACATGGTCTGTTCACGAATGGTTATATTTCATTAATAATTTACCGAAAGAGATCTCGTTACAACGGTTAGAGGAACTTGATGGTCAGTTTCAACTAACTCAATCAACAAATAACGAGATAGCACACGCTTGGTTATTACTTAATATCAAAAAGAATAATCCAAATATCAATAAGCGACTTGAAGATTATATGATATCCATTGGTCGTCGAAAATTGATTGTGCCTTTGTACAAAGCATTGCTTGAAGATTCATCGAGACATGAATTCGTTAAAGGAATTTACGCCAAGGCGCGCGAGGGATATCATCCGTTGGCACAAGGAACGGTTGATGCTTTATTTAAAAAGGCACTACCGTGATAATAACAAGTTAATATAGAAGTCAGAGTTATACGGCTACCTTGTGTAGCCGTTTTTATTACTAGAAAATAGAGTTTCATCATCAAAAACCAAATTTCTAATTTAGCGACTGATTTTTGCCCATTCGCCAAATCTTGAAAGATACCAAAAGTATAAAACAGGTATCAGCACAAGCGTTAACATAGTAGAAACCAAGATTCCACTGATTAAAGATACCGCAAGACCGTTAAATATCGGATCATCAAGGATAAAAAACGCCCCCATCATTGCTGCAACGCCGGTGAGTATAATTGGTTTCGCTCTAACTTTTGCAGAGTTCACAACCGCTTCAGCAAGAAGCTCCCCCCTACCAATCTGTATATTGATAAAGTCGACCAATAAAATTGAATTACGAACTATAATTCCCGCAAGAGCAATCATGCCAATCATTGATGTCGCTGTGAATTGTGAACCGACCAACCAATGCCCCGGCATGACACCTATTATGGTTAAAGGTATTGGTGCCATAATAATTAATGGCACAAAATATGAACCAAACTGAGCGACTATAAGCAGGTAGATCAAGATCAGTCCAATAGCGTAAGCAATACCCATATCACGGAATGTTTCGTAGGTTATCTGCCATTCACCATCCCATTTTATAGTAGGCTGAGTAACGAATTGCGGTGTTTCAATAAATTTTTGTTTGAATGCTTGTTGCGGATCGGATACTCCCGCCTCATCAATCAAATTAACTAGCTCAAACATTCCATACAATGGTGAATCCTGAAACCCCGCCATGTCAGCGGTTACAAAAGTAACTGGTAAAAGATCTTTATGATAGATCGTATCCTGCCAAGTGTCTTTCTGGATACTCACAACTTCATCAATGATAATATTATTGCCATTAATGTTAGTGATGGGCAGATTGAGTATGGCCTGCAAATCATTTTGAATATTGGAAGGTAGTTCTAAACGAATTGGTACACTGTATTTATTATTAGGTGTGTGTAAAAAACTGATATCGTTACCACTGAGAGCGGTTCTAATGACCTTTGCAATTTGAGCCTGAGAGATACCTAACTGACCTGCTTTTGCTTGGTCGATAACAAGGATAAATTTTTCACTATCAGCTTGCAGCGAAGTATCAATATCAACAATTCCTTTTGCCTTAGAAAATATCTTTTCAAGTCTTATTGCGGAGGATTGCCTTGCTATCTCTGATTGTCCATAAACTTCTGCAACAATTGGTGATTGAACAGGAGGCCCTGGTGGAACCTCGATTATCTTTGCTAATGCACCATGCTTATTGGCAATTTGTGTCACTCCTTGCCTGATTGCTACGGCTATTTCATGGGACTGCCGCTCTCTAAGCTTCTTTTCCACCAAGGATATTTGAATGTCGCCCATATTATCTGATTGGCGAAGAAAATATTGTCGAACCAATCCATTAAAGTTTATCGGCGAAGCGGTACCTGAATAACCCACCATATGAGTGATTTCGGGAACGGTCTTTAAATAGTCGCTTATCTCGATCATTATTTGATTGGTGGTCTCAAGCGTTGTGCCTTCGTTTGTGTCAACTACAATTTGTATCTCGGACTTGTTATCAAAAGGCAACATTTTAAGAATAACCTTCTCAGTTGGCACAAGAATTACAGAAACAACCATAAGCAAAACAATACCAAAAACCAGTAAATAACGATTTATTCGACCCTGATTACCTGCCACTAGAAAGGGTTTCATTAAAGGTTCAAATAGACTGTTTTTTTCCTTGCTAGCTTGATGAGGCTGGTTTTTACTTCCAATTATTTTACCAAACAACCAAGGCGTTACAACTAGCGCGATTATTAACGATAACAGCATACCCATTGAAGCATTAATAGGGATAGGGCTCATGTAAGGTCCCATTAACCCAGAAACAAATGCCATAGGCATCAGCGCAGCAATAACTGTAAACGTAGCCAATATTGTTGGTCCACCGACTTCGTCAACTGCAAGGGGTATTAATTCAGCAAGCTTTTTACTACCTTTGGATAAATGACGATGGATATTTTCGACGATAACCACCGCGTCATCAACCAATATTCCAATTGAGAAAATAAGCGCAAAAAGTGACACTCTGTTTAGAGTAAAGCCATATGCCCATGAAGCAAATAAGGTCACCGCAAGTGTTATCAAAACGGCTAAGCCAACCACTATTGCTTCTTTCCAGCCGAGAAAAAACATGATCAAAAGAACCACTGAACCAGTTGCAAATAACAACTTAATCATTAGTTGTTTAGCTTTATCATCAGCGGTTTTGCCGTAGTTGCGTGTTATTTCTAGATGAACATCATCGGGAATATGGCTGCTTCTCAGCTGTGAACTAGCGTCTATCACAGCATTGGCGATATCTACGGCGTTGGTTCCGGCCTTTTTACCAATTGCAATGGTGACTGCGGGGGCAAAATCAGGTTTTTCTGTTTTCTGCCATGCCTGTCCAGCGGTAATCCATACGTAATTTTCAGGCGTGTCAGGACCATCTATAATGGTTGCTATATCTTTAAGATAGACTGGTACGCCATTATTAACTGAAACGACTAGCTCGTTTACATCCTCGACACTTGCCAAAAGTGTTCCTGTCTCAACAGGAATGTTCTGATTGTTTGCAACTATTTCGCCTGAATGGGTGGCAAAATTGGTCGCTTTTAGCGCTTGCTCAATCGTGTCGAAGTCAAGACCGTAAGACGACAAATCTTCTGGCTCAATCAGAATATGGACAACTCGCTTAGGACCTCCCGTAGTCTCAACGACTCTGGTATTTGGAATGCGTTTTATTTCTGCCTCAAGTGCGTGAGCGACTTGTTGTAATTCGAAGCTCCCTTTGGATGGGTTATCACTCCAAAGTGTTGCTGTAACGATTGGTACATCGTCGATCCCCATTGGTTTAATAAGCGGCTGGGATGTACCCAACTCCGCCGGAAGCCAGTCTGCATTAGAATGTATTTCGTTATAGAGATTGATAATGGCATCTTTCCGCTTGACGCCAACTTTAAATTGGGCACTAATTATTGCCAATCCCGGGCTTGAAACAGAATAGACATGTTTAATATTCTCGATAGAATCGATTACTTGCTCGGCAGGAAAAGCGATTAAGCTTTCAACCTCTTTGGCAGTAGCTCCGGGAAGAGCAATATAAACATTGGCAAAAGTAACGTCTATTTGCGGCTCTTCTTCACGTGGAGTGATAAAAATAGCGAATAAACCAAGCAAAAGCCCGGTAATTGCCATTAGCGGCGTGATTGGATTGGCCTGAAACTTATTCGCCAACTTTCCAGAAATCGAATACTTCATAACTTCGATTCGCCAATGTCATTTAGAGGGTTAATTAGTACTTCTTCATTAACGTTAAGACCAGATATAATTTCAACATTTTCACCTCTGGTTCGGCCTAACTTAACGTGGCGCAGAATCTTATTTTGCCCCTGCTTTACGTAAAGTAAATTTAACTCACTTCGGGTAACAATCGACGACAAAGGAACCATTAGACTTTGATAATCGCCTATTTTAAAGGCGACCTTGACAGTCATGCCGGGAAAAACAACTTCCTCATCGGCATTAAAATCTATTCTGGTTTTAAATGTACGGGTCTTGCTATCAGCATATGGAAAAATAGTAATATTATTTGCAATTATCTCTTTGTTTTGAACCAATATCTTCGCTTCAGGGTTTGACTTGACGCTAGCGATAATTGACTCAGGAATATTGGTAACAACCCTTAATTTAGAAAGGCTTAGCCCTTCCATGATGGGCGTTCCGGGCTTAACAATCTCACCTTGCTCGACAAAACGTTGCGTCACTATGCCATCGTATGGTGCAACTATAACAGTATATTCCAACTGTTTTTCTGCGTTCACAACAGCAGCATTGGCTGCTGAGGTTTTGGCCTTCAGAGAATCGCGATTGGAGGTTGCCCGGTCTAATTCACTTTTTGCGACTAGCTTTCTTTGATAGACCTCTTTGATTCGATTGTAGTCGGTAATCGCCTGCTGATATGCGATTTTCGATGCTTCAGCTTGAGCAATGGCTTGTTTAAGATTCGCCTTTTGCTCGATGTTGGTAAACTCAACTATTGTTGCTCCCTTCTCTACAAAATCGTCAACATCAAAATAGAAACGCTCTACTGTCCCCGTCGTCTGTGAGGATACCGTTGCTTTATTAATCGCTTCAACTTCACCATTTAAAATTCTATATTGATCAACTGACTGAGGAGTAATTACCATCCATTGAGCAATTGCTGGGGAGGTAAATAGGAACAAAAGTAGCATTAATCTAGATGCAGATTTTTTCATTATAAAATACTCACTGAACATAATTGACTTTTATAGCTTTGATATTAACCTAATCAATACCGACAATGAATGATTAACATCAAATATTAGCCTTCTCTAATATATAGGCTAATTGCTAAATTGCAAGCTTTAAGTCAGTAAAAATTGCTGTTTATGATGGAACATTGGCGAATTGTCTTTTTTTGGTTAATTATCACAGGCATTAGCAAAAGTAATATTGAAGAAAGAATCAATTTGCTTATCCCAACTAATAAAAACGCCCCATGATTTTTATCGATATAAACTTGGTTTTGCCCATGACGAACACATGATGAGAAGGAGTAACAAAGCTAAAAATCCATGTAAAGATTGAATCATTAGGCATCTGGGTGATCGCTAATTTATCAGCAGTCCAAGCATAGACAATGGCTGCAAAACTAAATATAACCAATAACTTAGTTCTGCTGATAATACCTAAAGACAAACTCATCAACGAGTCGTTGATTCGGTAATGCCCGGTTTTATTCTTCCGATCGAAATAAAGCTCAATAAAAATAAGAATAAAAAAGGCAGGAATTGAAAAAAGTATGATCTTCGTTGCCATAAATTCATCCAATTGATATTTAGACAGTATATAAAATAACTTAAGCGGATAAGATACGGGTAAGCTATAATTTATGCAACGCCAATATGAATAAAATTGATACTTAGATGTAGCTGAAGTAAAGTATTATGAACCCTGATATTGAGAAACACTTACAAAATATCTTTCACTCTCTTGATGAAGTCAATGTTGACCATCAGTCCGAAGCTCAATTACGCAACCAGATCTTGTCAGCGATTCACCAGCATGAACAACAAATAGCCAACCAAACCATCGATGAAATACTCAATCAAACCAGTCACTATTTAAGTATTCTTGAGTTGTTTGAAATCAGTCTAGACGAAAAAAACAAGGATATTATTGGCCAGCTTGGTAACTATCCAAAAATTCATTTTGCGTTCTCTTTCGTTCAAAATATATTCGATGCTATTGATAACTACCAGCAACTGCCTCAGTTGTTAAAACATTTAATTTATCAAATTAGACTCCCGCTGCTTAGGCTAATTATTAACAAAACTGAATTAGTTGCTCAAGCCAAGCTACCCGCCATTGAATTGATTAACGAGTTGATTGCCTATTTAGTTATATGGAAAGATGAAAAAACTTATGGCTACCCTACTTATACTAAGCTTTCTCAAATTATTATTTTTTATACTTGCAATGACGATTCATTAGAAAAACTATTTAAAAATCTAATTACACCGATACACACCATTCGCGAAGAACAACAAAAACGTTCATTGGTTTTTGAGAAACGCATAAAAGATACTGAGCAAAGTGCTGAATTAAAGAGTAGCGCAAAAATATTGGTAACCGCTTTAATACAAGAAATGTATGACAATTATAATATCATTCCTCTTGTAAAGGAGATGGTAGAATCAAGTTGGCAGCAACTTCTTGAATTAGATGTGTTACGAAATGATGATAAAAGTTTTTACTCTCACCTAGTTGCACTGATAATGCTTGTTAAAAGTACTCAACCGATCAACTCAAAACAAGAACTAGATTGGTTAATGGATAATGTTGAAAAAATTAATCAAGCTATTAATAAGGCTTTAGAAAGAATAGGCATTATTTCAAAAAAACATCTTCAACTTGCATCCCAGTTGGAGCTACTTCATATCGACCTAATTGAAAGAAGTAGCCATCTTACCAGTGAGAAAGATAAACAAGATTTCAACCTTGACAATAACAATAACAACAGCGAACCAGAACAAATATTGCGACTAAAGCCAAGCGGTATTTTTGAACCAACGCGAGAAAGCCAGAACGAATTAATAGAAGAAAATTCATTACCTGATTTAGACATTATAGAGCAAGAACCTCAATCAATTATTGAGCAAGTCAATTTGAATTTACAAAGTAAAACTCCCGTTAAAAATAAATTCCCATCATTTGAAAAATTAATCAGACAATATTCTCTAACGGAAAGACCTAACCTAGAAAAAACTTTCGAGGACATTAAATCTCTTTCTGTTAAGTTGGGCTATTGGTTTTTGTTTGAGGGCGAGAATCAACTACAGAAACTATTGTTTACCAATCATCAAACGGGGGATTATATTTTTGTTAATCAGAACGGACAAAAATCTTATTCTATAGCTGCAGATGAATTTATTGAACAACTAAACAACAACAAAATCCGAAGATTCAAACCACCTAACCTCCATAAAAAAGCCATCAAAGCAAGTTTGATTCATATTAAGAAATATTTGTCAGACTTTCACTCTAGGAAGCCTGACAATAATAATTCCGTTGACATTATTGATAGCGAAAACGAAAAGGGTACTAACCTAGCTAAAACAGAATTACTTTTGGATGAAGCTAATGAAATAGAAACAATACTTTCCTCAGATGAAAAAGAGATTAATCTTCAAGAAGAAATAGTAGCTCCAATAGTAGAACCGATAGAAACTATAACTAAAGTGGTATTTAGTTTACAACAAATTTCGGTTGGTTCTTGGCTAAAAATCAACCATGAAAATAAACTAATTAAATGTAAGATGGCAGCGCGAATCGCCTCAAAAGATCGCTACATCTTTGTTGATCGTTCGGGAAAAAAGTTACTCGAAATGAAAGGTGAAGAAATTGTGCAATATCATGAAAATGGCTTACTTGAGCTGGTTACAATTGAAACTAATAACGAATCTTCGCTGGCCGATTTAATTTCTAAAACACGTCATTTAAAAAATACAACTCGCTAGCGATTAGATTTGAAATTGTCAGCCCGCAGGCGAACTTATATCTAATTACTGGCTTTACATCGCCCAACAATCGAATACCTTAACCAAGTATATTCATTTTCAATATATTCGATCTTACCCACACAGAATTTTTTATCGGCAAGAATTTTTTCAATACGTTTAAAAGCTTCTTCTTCCATACGAAAAGATATTGTCGAATATCCGTCATCTGAGTTACTTTTTCTTCGACTAGTACGGCGATTAGAGTGTTGTTGCTTAGGATCCGTAATTATTTGATCACCCATTTCTTTACTTTGACTAGCTTCTGAGCCTTTGACTGAAAGTATATATTTAAAAGCTTTATTGCCTTGCTCGTCTTTATTAGCATAAAAATAGTCGACATACTCTTCATCTGGTGTAGAAGCACAACCAGATAGAAAAATTGCTGATGTGAGCAATGCAAAACAAAATAACTTTTTCAGACTGTTATTCAGATGGTTGATCATAATAGATAGTCAATTACAGAGATTGAAGTTATGTAGATTACCGATACTAGCACATTGCCGCTTGTTCTAGAATAACCTGATGATAATAGGTCAAGGCAAGAGCATTATAAGCTGATTATGCAAAATATATCGTTAAATTACACATTTTCGACCTCTCCCTAGCCCTCCCCTTCCAAGGGGAGGGGATTTTACTCCCTCTACCTCAGGGAGAGGGTTGGGGAGAGGGACTTTTGGTGGTTAATATTTTATAATGCTCTTGCCCTAGATAATAGGTAAACTGAGCCTAATTAAACGGATAGGGTTCAGAATAATAATGCCAAAGCTTGAACACAACAAACGCTATGAGTTTCTCGATTTTACTCGTGGTGTAGCGATCTTACTTATGTTTATTTATCACCTGAGCTTTGGTCTCGCTCAGTTAGGTTTAGTTAAAATTAACTTTTCAACAGAGTTGTTTTGGGTCAGCTTTCGAACGCTTATTGTTTTTCTTTTTTTGAGTCTCGTTGGAATTGGACTCTATTTAGCGAGCAGTAATAGTTTAAAAATAAAGCCTTACCTAAAAAGGCTCTTATTATTGACCCTATATTTTTCCTTGATTACATTATTAAGTAAAATTGTGCGTCCCAACTATTATGTGTTTTTTGGCATCTTACACTTGATCTTTGTTTGCAGCATTTTGGGTTTGCTATTTATTCGTTTTTACTGGTTTAATCTGATTTTTGGCTTATCTTTATTCCTATTAGGCAAGGTGCTAACTTTTTCTATCCTTAATCACCCATGGCTTATTTGGATAGGAATGTCAGAAACAAAGCCGATAACCGATGATTTTGCTCCGCTAATACCTTGGTTTGGATTTCTGTTAATTGGGATATTTTTAGGGAAATATTTTTTTGAAAAGAATGAATTTTCGTCACTAAACACTTGGCATACAAGTGCCTGGTATACAGCCTTAATCAGTTGGATGGGACGACATAGCATTCACTTGTATTTCATCCATTTTCAACTCTTCTACGTCTTAGTCTTTTTCTTTGGTTAAAAAAAAGGAGTTAACAATTAACTCCTTTCGTCAATCTGAACAAAATTAGTTATCAATTAAGAACTTGGTTCCGTTGATGATAGCTGAGCCAGCTGCTTTCTATTTTGTAATACAAGTAAGTCCGATAAAATATTTGCTGTCTCATGTAACTTAGCATCAACTGCTTCGACTAATTCAGTATCTTCATCGATTAAAATTAGTGCTTCCTTCCCGAGTGCTTTACGTCTAGCGTTCTCACGATTCAATCTTTTTTGCTTATCATCTAATCGTTCTTGTTTCCTTGAGTCGATATTGAGACTAACAGAAATCTCTTTTCTTCGATCATCCAACTCTTGTATATCGCTAATGATATACTGAAACTCACGATCAGATTTAATGCGTTCTTGATGCAATTGAGTTAACTTTTTTATATAGCTAGAAACTCTGTTTTCTTTATTAAATGCTACTGAGTCAATGGTCGTCCAAGGCAATGCCGAATCATAACTAGCTTCACCAAATTTATCTCTTGCAACTGGATCTGGGAAGTTAATATCTGGCACAACCCCTCTAAGCTGAGTGCTTTCGCCTGTTATTCGATAAAACTTATCAATGGTTAGCTTTAAAACACCCGCTGAATTATCTTCATAACCTAACTGACGGTTAAGATCGATGATATTTTGTACCGTTCCTTTACCAAAAGTTTGCTCACCTACAACCAATCCTCTGTCGTAATCTTGAATGGCACCAGCAAATATTTCTGATGCTGAAGCACTCGAACCACTCACCAAAACGGCAAGAGGACCATCCCAAGCCACTCCTTTTTCATCATCTGAAAGCAACCTTACTTTTCCTCTAAGGCGTTTTTCTTGTACAACTGGCCCAGTATCGATAAACAAACCCGTGAGTCCAATTGATTCGCCAAGAGAGCCTCCACCATTACTTCTTAGATCAATAATTAATGCATCAATGTTGTTTTCCGATTTCATTTTTTCAATTAATTTTCTAACATCTCTAGTCGTGCTTTTGTAATCCCTATCGCCTGAACTTCTCGCTTCAAAATCAATATAGAATTTAGGAAGATCTATCACACCAACATTGAGTTGTTTACCCTGTTGTTCGATATTGATGACTTCCGACTTTGCCGCTTGTTCTTCGAGTTTTACTTTTTCTCGAACGATTGAGATAACTTTTGTTTTACCTTGAACACTGCTGTTGGCTGGCTCAATTTCTAAACGCACAAGACTACCGGCATTGCCTCGGATCAGATCCACAACATCATCTAATCGCCAACCAACCACATCAACTAAAGGTTCGTTATCCTGCCCGACTGCGATAATGCGATCATCAACTGAAAGTTTGCCTGACTTATCGGCCGGTCCACCGCTAACGATGGTGTTGATTTGAGTATAAACATCATCGGTTTGTAAAACCGCACCAATTCCTTCTAAAGATAATTTCATATCGATATCAAAATTTTCTGCGGAACGTGGAGAGAAATAACTAGTGTGAGGATCAACCGTGGTGGCATAAGCGTTCATAAAATAGCTGAAAACATCTTCGCTATTGATCTGTTCTACTCGCCTTAATGCCGCTTTATAACGTTTTTCTAACAATTCCTTCGTTTCATCGATATTTTTATCAGCTAAAACAAGGTTTAAAGCATCGCTTTTAACCCGAGTTTTCCAAAATGCATCCAGTTCTGCAGGGGTCTGAGCCCATTCAGCATCTTCTCGATCATAAACATATTCATCAGAACCGGTAAAACTCATATCAGATTTCAACAAAGAAAGTGCATAATCATTACGTTCATGCCATCGTTGCTTGAAAACTCCATAGATATAATAGGCAGGCTGTACTAGCCCAGTCCAAATCGCATCGTCTAGCTTAAATCGGTATTGTTGAAACGCTTCAATGTCTGAGGCTAAAAAATAAGCTTTATTACGATCCAGTGTTTTTATAAAATTGTCCAGAACAAGTGCCGATTGCTCGTTATCAAGAACTTGTTTCTTATAATGACTGGTCTTTAAAAAGTATGCGATATATCGACTAGAACGAAGATGTTTGGGTAAAGGTGATAGGTCGATCGCTTGATCGCGCTTAATCACTGGGGCAGAATCAATTTGAGTCGTTGCCGAGTTAACACTAAAAGCTAACACGAATACAGCAAGACTAATAACCGATAATCTAACAGCAGAGAATTTTTTAGCAATAATTGTTTGATGCGACTTCATTCATAAACCCTTAATACGTTATATCAAATATGCCTGTATAAAAATTAAAATACTCGTTAAAGCTGGGACACTTAAAAATACAGAATTGTTCCCAATATTCCTACAAACATCCACTAAAATTAATAGATACGCGTAATCCAACCAAATTTCAAGGAAATTATTAGTATATTGAAGAACTGTTTGTAAATAACTGTGTAATAACTAAAGAAGTCAGCACAAAACATATCTTGCGCTGACTTTAATTGTGAAGAAGAGAAATCTCCAAGACTAGCTAAACGCTTGGATTCCGGTTTGCGATCGACCTAAAATTAACGCATGAATATCATGAGTGCCTTCATAAGTATTAACCGCTTCTAGGTTCATCATATGGCGAATAACATGAAACTCATCGTTAATTCCATTACCACCATGCATATCCCTTGCAGCTCTCGCTATGTCTAATGCTTTACCACAGGCATTACGCTTAACTAAAGAAATCATTTCAGGTTTAAATGTACCTTCATCAATCAAACGCCCCACTCTAAGCGAGCCCTGTAAACTTAGGACTATCTCGGTTTGCATATCGGCTAACTTCTTTTGGTACAACTGATTTGACGCTAACGGCCTACCGAACTGCTTTCTATCGAGACCATACTCTCTCGCGGCGTGCCAGCAGAATTCAGCCGCGCCTGTTGCTCCCCAAGAAATCCCGTAACGAGCCATATTTAAACAACTAAATGGTCCGGTTAATCCTCTGACTTCTGGAAACATGTTCTCTTCAGGAACAAAAACTTCATCCATAACAATTTCACCAGTGATAGAGGCTCTTAAAGAGAACTTTCCCTCAATCTTTGGTGCAGAAAGCCCTTTCATGCCTTTTTCTAAAACAAAACCACAAATTTTATCTTCATCATTTTTAGCCCAAACAACAAATACATCTGCTACTGGCGAATTTGTTATCCACATCTTTGAACCAGACAAACTATAACCGCCATCAACTTTCTTAGCTCTGGTTTTCATGCTTGCCGGATCAGAACCGCTATCGGGTTCTGTTAATCCAAAACAACCAATATATTCACCGGTCGCCAATTTAGGTAGATACTTTTGCTTCTGTTCTTCTGAAGCAAACTTGTGGATTGGATACATCACCAAACTTGATTGAACACTTAAAGCAGAACGATAACCACTGTCGACACGTTCTACCTCACGAGAAACCAACCCGTAACCAACATAACTAATACCGGCACAGCCGTACCCGTCAATAGTCGAGCCCAGCAGACCTAGCTCTCCCATTTCCCGCATAATTTCAGGGTCAAAATTTTCGTTACGATTAGCATCTAAAACTCTCGGCATTAGCTTTTCTTGAGCATAACTCTTAGCCATATCGCGAATCATTCGTTCTTCTTCAGTAAGCTGCTGGTCTAGCAGAAAAATATCATCCCAAATATCACTCGACATTATCTTTAACCACTTAATTTTAGTTTAATTTCAAAGTGCGCTAAGTCTAGCCAAAAAGGGATTAAGACACCAGTAAAAACCATCTATTAATTGAGATTACTTGCCATTTAGTCTATAACTTAAAACAGGTTATCCATTTCACTCAATAGGCTCTGATTCATGTCTCTGATAGGTAAATTAGAAAAGTGGTTAAACTATGAAACTCCGCCATTGAGCTTTCCTATTTGTGATTTCAATAAATTAAGTCATGGAATACGACCGGGTGATGTTGTGTTAGTCGAAGGCCGAAGCCGCGTTTCTGATGTTATTAGAATAATCACTCAAAGCCGGTGGTCCCATTCAGCGATTTATATCGGTCGATTACATGATATTCAAGACAAATCAGTTCAAAACAGACTGCTCGAACATTACGATGCCTCACCTGAAACCCAACTTCTTATAGAAGGAATATTAGGTAAAGGAATGATTGTTACGCCTTTAACCGATTACATTAAGGATAATTTAAGAATTTGCCGTGCATCTAGCCTGTCGGCGCAAGATGCTCAAAATGTCGTCAAGTATTGTGTTGATAAGCTTGGTGTTGGCTATAATGTCCGCCAACTATTTGATTTAGCACGTTTTATTTTTCCTTGGAGGATACTTCCGCGTAGATGGCGCTCTAGCTTATTTACGAGACGCCCAACCGAAACAGCTAAAACCGTTTGCTCTGCGATGATTGCCGAGGCATTTTACTCAGTACACTATCCGATACTACCGCTGTTTAGAAAGCTTGGTAAAAAAGGGATAGAGCTAATTCCTAGAAACACTCGATTGTATACACCCGCTGATTTTGACTATTCCCCCTATTTCGATATAAAAAAATATCCTTTTATGGGAACTTCTGATTCAACGCCTTACCGCGATATGCCTTGGAATCAAGATGGTATTGTTGGTCATGGTGATAAAGACTTTGATATTTATCAATCACCATAAAACAAGATTAGCTTAATATGCTTTATTGTTTAGCTTTTAATCAGAACTTTAAAGTCCATATTGAATATTGATATATTACTTTTGTTTATGTTATATTTCTCTAATATAACAAAATGCTAATATACAATATTCATTAGAATTTCACATTTAAATACAGCAAAACGTTATATAAAGAGGAAAATAAACCTTAAAACTCAACGAGAAAGAGGTCAATAAATGGGTGGATTTAGTCAAAATGAAGAATCTAATTTGTTACAAACATTAGAATCTGAGAGTAGTAAATTAAATTTAGTTGAAAGACGAAAGTTTATCAAAAATGCTCTTTTGATGATTGGGGGTGGAGCGGCGTCAGTTCAGGCCGGTAGCCTATTAGCTAACTCGAACCTTCCGCCATCAATACCTAGTTGGACAAAAAAATTAGGTGACGGCGTATTAACTAATCCTTATGGACTTCCTTCAGAATACGAAAAAGACACCATTCGGCGAACCGTTGATTGGCTAACCCCCGATAGAATTTCCTCAATTAGCATGACTCCTCTTCACAAATTAAAGGGGATTATTACGCCGAATGGGCTCGCTTTTGAACGTTTCCACGCAGGTGTTCCTAACATAAACCCCGACGAACACCGTTTAATTATCCATGGATTAGTAGAACGTCCTTTGATTTTTACCATGGATGAGCTAAAACGTTTTCCTAGCGTTTCGGAGATCAAATTCCTCGAATGCCCTGCTAACGGTGGCATGGAATGGAAAGCGCCTCAGATGGAAGGTCTTCAATTTACTCATGGCATGTTATCTTGTTGTGAATGGACTGGCGTTAGGTTGTCCACTTTGTTAGCCGAAGTAGGAGTCAAAACCGAAGGTAAATGGGTATTGGCTGAAGGAGCCGATGGTTCGGGTATGACAAGAAGTATACCGATCGAAAAAGCACTTGATGATGCGATAGTTGTTTACGCTCAAAATGGTGAAGCCTTGAGAAAAGAACAAGGCTATCCGATTAGGTTGATGAATCCTGGCTGGGAAGGAAATACTTGTATCAAATGGCTAAGAAGATTAGAAATCGGTGATAAACCTTGGTATCAGCGAGAAGAAACTTCCAAATACACCGATTTAATGCCTGATGGCCGAGCTAGAAAGTTTTCATTCGTTCAAGAATGTAATTCAGTTATTACTTCCCCTAGTCCCGAAGTTCCTTTTAAAGGAAAAGGTTGGTATGAAATAGAAGGGATTGCATGGTCAGGTAAAGGCAAAATTAAGGGGGTCGATATTTCTCTTGATGGAGGGGTCACTTGGCGACCAGCCCCACTTAAAGGTATTGTAATATCAAAATGTTTGACTCGATTTAGTTATATGTACAATTGGCAAGGGGAACCTCTATTATTGCAAAGCCGAGCGTGGGATGAAACGGGATATGTGCAGCCGACTTTCAAACAACTAAGGGCAATTCGAGGTGGAAATTCGATTTATCATAAGAACGCCATTCATACTTGGAAAGTTCACAACAATGGGAGTGTTCAAAATGCGCAACTCTCTTAATAAAACCAATTCGATTCACCTTAACGCTAAATGTTTAAACATGATAAAACTGCCATTTGCAGTTATCGTCGCGTCATCTTTTCTTTTTGCTTGTAGCCCGGCTAAAGAAGAAGCTAAACCTGTGCAAGAATCAAAAGTAAAGGTGGTTGAATCAGGCGCAGCAGTTCAAGACAATCTTCCTGCCAGTTATTCAATCGGTGAAATTGCAGCCAAAGAAGTGATAGCTGGATGGGACATAGAAATACGTCCAGATGGACTGGGTTTACCTGTTGGTTCTGGCACCGTAGAAGATGGGGAATCACTTTACGAAGACAAATGTGCTATGTGTCATGGAACCTTTGGGGAAGGTGTCGATCAATGGCCTAAGTTATCGGGCGGTGAAGATTCATTAACGGAAGATCGTCCAGAAAAAACGGTTGGGAGCTTTTGGCCCTACGCTAGTACGCTTTGGGACTATATCTATCGAGCAATGCCCTACCCCGCGCCGCAATCACTTGAAGCGGATGAAGTATACGCGATTACAGCTTATGTGCTTAGCTTAAATGAAATTGTCGAAGACGATTTTGTGCTTACTAAAGAGAATTTTGCTAGCATCGAAATGCCTAATAAAGACGGCTTCTACATTGATGACCGACCAGATACACAAAACACTCGCTGTATGAAAGATTGTAAAGATCCTGCATCAATTAAAGTAATCTTAGGGCCTGAATACTCATTAGGAAAAACCGCAGACACATCTGATGAAGCTCAAGTTGCAGAGGTAGAGGAAAATGACGGTAAGAAAATCTATGAAAATGCTTGTCTAATTTGTCACGCTACTGGTGTTGCAAACGCCCCTAAAATCGATAATGCTGACGATTGGGAACAACGAATGACTCAATCAAAAGAACTTATTTATTCTCACGCAATAAACGGACTAAACGGTATGCCCGCTAAAGGCGGACGAGCTGATTTGTCGGATGAGTCAGTTAAAGCAGCGGTTGATTACATGCTGGAACAAATCAAATAGTTTTTCACGGATTAATGGATATAACCAATTTATGAGGCTAAACATGAAAAAAGTGACCAAAATTTTAACTCTTTTGATTAGCTATTTGCTAATCGCACACTCTAACATTAGTGCCAATGAAGCCGAAGTTAGCGCAGAAGCATTAGAAAAAGGGAAACAAATTGCTTTTGATCGTAAAAAAGGAAATTGTTTAGCTTGCCATTACGTTCAAGGCGGCACGTTAATGGGCACAACGGGACCGGGTTTAATTGCTATGAAGCAACGGTTTCCCAAAAGAGAAACGCTGGTTGTTCAGATTGCAGATGCCAGAATTAAAAATAAAGATACCATCATGCCACCCTTTGGTGCGCATGGTATTTTAACGGAAGAAGAACTTACTTTAGTGGTGGACTGGTTATATACCCTCTAAATCTTAGAGCTGGTATATAAACTAATCAACTGCTGATTGACGATAAGATTTAAACATTAATTTATTCAAAGGTAGCAATTTATGACATTATCTAGACGAAATTTTTTCATTAAACTCGGCAAAAGTGCCGGCTATCTTGCGCTAGTTGCAAGCTTACCTAAAATTGCTTGGGCAAAATGGAACGAAGCCGCCTTTCATGCAAAAAATTTAGATGCCGCTATTAAAGCAAAATATGGTGATCTTCCACTGGCGGATAACGCTGAAGTCAAATTATCTGCTCCAGAAATCGCGGAAAATGGCGCAGTTGTTCCAGTCAAGGTAAAAAGCAATATTGCTAATGTTAAAAATATTAGCTTGTTTGTAAAAGATAACCCTGCCCCTTTAGTTACAACTTTGCATCTAGGGCCAACGACTGAGACCGATATTCAAATTAGAATTAGAATGGGAAAAACATCCGATGTTATCGCAATTTTAGAAGCCGATGGTAAATTGCATCGCGCTTCTCAGCAAGTAAAAGTGACTATTGGCGGTTGCGGCGGTTAATCATTTATCGAATTTATTCAAAAACCTATTTTGGAGCAAAATATTATGTCGGATACATTTAAAATTAAAGTTAGAGCGAAAGCGAAAAATGGACTTGTTAAAGCCAAGTTGCTCGTAAAGCACCCAATGGAATCAGGAATGAGAAAAGACGCAGAAGGAAATCTTATACCTATTCACCATTTGAAGGAGCTAACTGCAAAATATAAAGATGAAATCGTATTTTACGGTGAGTTTGGTACAGGTGTATCAAAAGATCCCTTTGTCGCATTCTCATTTAAGGGTGCTGCGGGCGATAGTTTAGTTATTGATGCGATTGATAATCAAGGAAAGACAGGCAAAGCGGAAGTGGCTATCAAATAGCCTCAAAACTTAGTCGACTAAAACTGAGGAAAATAATAATGAAGACATTAAACACTCTGGTAGTAATCACTTCAACACTGTTATTGATTACAGCTTGTTCAGACAATAGCAGTGTTCAAAAAGTTGAAGAGACAAAAATTCCGACCGCTAAGACTAAGGTTGATTACCAAATGGAAGTTGATCTCGACGTTAAAAAATTTCGTTCCTATTTTTCTGATAAGTTCCCAAATAATGAGATCGCAGATTTTAAAGATGGTGTTTATGCCATCGATGACGCCTCAAAACAACAATGGTTAGAAATTGAAGAATTTCCTCCTTACGAGCTTGCAATTGACGAAGGTCTAGAGTTTTTTGAAACGCCCTTTTCAAATGGTCAAACCTATGCCAGTTGCTTTGAGAACGCCGGTCAATCGATACGCCAAAACTACCCCTACTTTGATACAGAATCCAATCAAGTAATTACTTTAGAGTTAGCAATTAATCAATGTCGTGAGAAAAATGGCGAAGCACCACTCACTTATGGCATGGGAGAATTAGCCGCAATTTCAGCTTACATGGCTAATTCATCGAGAGACAAAGTATTTGATGTAAAAGTACCTAATGAACAAGCCTATGCCGCTTATATGAATGGAAAACAATTTTTTTATTCAAAGCGAGGTCAACTAAATTTTTCCTGTTCAGATTGTCACTTGAAAATTTCGGGTTCTCATTTGCGAGCGGACATATTGAGTCCAGCAATCGGCCACCCAACAGGGATGCCGGTATACCGTTCAAATTGGGGTGAGCTTGGAACAATTGGTCATAGGTATAGAGAGTGCAATAAAAATGTCAGAGCGAAACCTTTACCCTATCAAAGTGAAGCCTACAGAAATTTGGAATACTTCCAAACGATTATGAGTAACGGACTGGCGGTTAATGGACCCAGTTCTCGTAAATAATTCACCTAAATAATTATTGCTAAAAGGAAGATCAATTTATGAAAACTCTTACATATTCGGTAATGATATTAATACTGCTTATAGGTTTCAGTGCAAAAACGCAAGCGGCTCAATCAATGATTGACTCAGCTGAAACAGCCCGCCTTGAAGCAAAAGCTCTTGGTTTTGAATGGAGTACAACCACACCATTAATCAAACAGGCGATCGAGGCCTCTCAAGCAGGCGACAAAGACAAAGCATTAAAACTTGCACAAAAAGCACTAAAAGAAGCGCAAAATGCAATCAAGCAGGCTAAATATGCCGAAGAAAACTGGCGAGAATCCGAGCCTAATTAGCCAACAGGAACCATCAATTTAAAATGGTTCTTACTCAATGATTAGCTCGATTAATAAGTTAATCACTATCAATCTATTTTCCTGTAGGTAGAAAGCTATGAACATGAGTCGTAGAGAATTTAGTCGTTTAATGGCGATGGCTGGCGTCGCGGGTCTCTTGCCTGCCTGCGCCACAAAATCAAATCAATCATTAGAAAGTATGTACGAACTTCCCACTTGGGGAGACATTCGACTACTTCATATGACTGATTGCCACGCCCAACTGAACCCTATCTATTTTAGGGAACCGAATGTCAATTTAGGCTTTTACGATGCTTTTGGTAAAGCTCCCCACTTAGTGGGTGAGCAGCTTCTAAACGCCTTTGAAATAGCTAGAAATAGCGCAACTGCTCACGCTTTAACCTACCTGGATTTTGAAAATGCTGCTCATATCTACGGCAAAGTCGGTGGCTTTGCTCATTTAAAAACACTCGTGGATAAACTGCGAGGTGATTTTGGTTCAAACAAAACGCTGTTATTAGATGGCGGCGATACTTGGCAAGGCTCTGGAACCTCTTATTGGACCCGTGGCAAAGACATGGTAGAAGCTTGTAATCTACTTGGCGTAGACGTTATGACCGGCCATTGGGAGTTTACCTATCAAGACAAAGAGGTATTAGAAAATATTGAACTCTTTAAAGGCGAATTTCTAGCACAAAATGTCCGCGTAACCGAAGATGCCCTTTTTGAAGATTCTCCCGCATATGATGCCGATACGGGACACGCCTTTAAACCCTATACCATCAAAGAACTGAACGGCCACCGTATCGCAATCATAGGACAAGCTTTCCCTTACACACCAATCGCAAATCCTAAGCGGTTTATACCCGATTGGTCATTTGGGATTCGTGATAGAGAAATGCAGGAGCTTGTCGATGAAATTCGCGCTAATGAAGATCCTGCGGCAGTAGTTGTTTTATCCCACAACGGTATGGATGTGGATTTAAAAATGGCATCGGTTGTGTCGGGTATTGATGCGATACTCGGTGGTCATACCCACGATGGCGTGCCTAAAGCCATTGAAATAAAAAACAACGGTGGCATGACTTTAGTAACTAATGCGGGCTCCAATGGCAAATTCTTAGGTGTTATGGACTTTAAATTTGCCAATGGCAAGATGTCTGGATACCAGTACAAATTACTACCCATCTTCTCAAACGCTCTTGAGGCCGACCCTTTAATGCAAAAATATATTGACGATACTCGCGCGCCTTTTCTTGAAAGATTACGGCAACCATTAGGTGTTGCCGGAAGCTTACTTTACCGAAGAGGCAATTTTAACGGGACTTTTGATCAAGTTATTTGTGATGCGTTAAGAGCTGTAAAAGATACTCAAATATCCTTGTCCCCGGGTTTCCGTTGGGGCACCAGTGTCCTTGCGGGCGATATGATAACCATGGAAAATGTTCTTGACCAAACTTGTATTACCTACCCGGAAACCTATGCGCGAGAGATGTCAGGATCCGAGATTAAACTCATTTTAGAGGACGTGGCCGATAACCTATTTAACGCCGATCCCTACTATCAGCAAGGGGGAGATATGGTTCGCGTTGGCGGTTTAGATTACACTCTCGATCCTAAAGCTGGAGCGGGAAAAAGAGTCATCGACATGCACCTTGATAACGGCAGCAAAATTATGGCGGATAAAAAATACAAGGTCTCCGGTTGGGCGACGGTTGGTAGCAAAGCGCCGGGTGAACCAATTTGGGATGTTGTAGCCAAATATATGTTAAGCCAGAAAACGGTAAATTTTGCAAAGCTCAATACCCCAAAATTACTAAATACCAAAGGAAATCCAGGAATTGAGTAAATTTCTTAATCATTTGTTTTTTACATTAATCTTGTGCTCTATATGGACCTTGTCAGCCAAGCCTATATCTATTTCAATTAATGATCTCAAAGCCAATGCTGAATTAATCAATTCGGAAGATAAGCAACAACCTTTCTTTATCATATTACATGGCACTTTTGGCTGGCATGGAATGGAGATAACCAAAACTCTACAACAAATGCTTGGTGATGAAGGCTATGGCAGCATTGCATTCAGTTTAACTCTTGGAAAATCTGATCGTAGCGGTTTTTTCGACTGCTCTCATCTGATTGTTAGCCAACATCAAAACGCACAAATGGAAATCGATCATTGGATCAGAAAAGCGAACCAATTGGGATATAAAAATATCGCCTTAATTGGTCACTCTAGGGGCGGCGCTCAAGTTGCAAGCTACCTAACTAGTCACTCAAAAAATATTCATTCAGCCTACTTATTAGCTCCTATGGTTTGGGTTAAATCAGAGGTCTTCAAGCAATACGATTCTACTTCAAAAACACCTCTCAACCAATTGATTGTAAAGGCAAAAGCCAGCCCAGAGAAAGACTTAATTAATCTTCCAGTACTTCACTGCAACAACGCAACATCTAAAGCGAATTCGTTTGTTTCTTATTACGACGAATTACCACAAAAGAATACACCTTCACTATTAGAAAAAGTTTATCTTCCAACCACTGTTTTTCTAGGTGACCAAGACTCTCTAACGCCTGAATTTCTTAAGCAAACGATTATTTTTCAAAAAAATATACAGGTAAAAATCAAAATGATTGAAGATGCCGACCATTTTTTCAGAGATTTTGCTGCCGAAGATATTGTTAGTCACATTGTTAATCAAGTAAGCGACTAAAAAATTGATTCTGACTACTCGTTATATAGTTAGTTTTCTCATTTGCCTGATTGGTCTCGTTTCTATTTCATTGTTTGCACAAGAGAAATCGGAACCTATTCAAATAACCCAAGCGAACAACTTAAACGCTGATAACAAACTATCGAAGGAAAATAATTCGGTCATCATTTTGTATATCTCAGCTCCCGATTGCCCCTTTTGTAAAAAACTGGAACAAGAAGTGCTGATTCCATTGATTAAAAGTGGTGAATATAAAAATAAAGCAATTCTTCGAAAGATAAACTGGCATTCTAGTGAACAACTCATTGATTTTAAAGGTAAGCAAAACACGCCTGTCAAACTATTAAAATCTTATGACTTAAAAATTACACCAACACTTTTATTTTTAGATTCTGAGGGTAATGAAGTGGTTGAAAGAATTATTGGTTATTCCGGCAATGAGTTTTTCTGGTATTACCTTGATGTGGCGATTAATAGGGCTAATTTGAAGATAAACGAAGATTTGCCTAAACATTATGATTAACAAGTTATCGTACTATACCCATTACCTCCTCATTCGATTTAGTAGACCTCTTTTTATCGCAGTGTACCAATTTCTCATCAATACTTGCCGTTCATTTATGGCTCGACAATAAGGGCATTTATAAAGTCTTTCACTGACTTTATAAATGAGTTCCTTTGAACATTGAAAACAATTTCTATCTTCCATAATATTTTTCCCTAGCCAATATAAATAAATCGAATTATAAAAAGTCACTACACATATTCTATAAAAACATTTTCATAATCGATTGTTGTAAAATCAACATTAACAAAGCAAGCTAACCTGTTGATTTTACGAAACTTGTAGCGTAGTTCGAATTAATTATTTAAAATCGACTGGAATTATTCGAAATAATGACTATATTTAGAGTATCAAAGCAATTATTACTCAATTGTTTAAAACTTTCTTCCCCTATCCTAGGTACTCGTTAGAGCCTGGGATTTTTTTAAATTTAAATTTAGTGATTTGGTACTAATCTAACTAAACGCCCATTACCAGAATCAGTTAAGAGGTAGACAAAACCGTCCCGTCCTACACGAACATCTCGAATTCTACCTAACTCTTCTTTTAACAATTCATGTTGTTTTACAACTTTATTGCCATCCAATTCAATCCGTACCAGCATTTGATATTTGAGCGCGCCGACTAATAAGTTTCCTTTCCAATCTTTAAATTTATCGCCGTTATAAAAAGCCATACCCGACGGAGCGATTGATGGCGTCCATTGATGAATTGGTTGTTGCATTCCTGCTTTCTCAGTACCCTCACCTATTTTTGTTCCTAGCCCATAGTTCGCGCCATAAGTTATCACTGGCCATCCATAATTAACGCCTTTTTTTACAATATTAATCTCATCACCACCCTGTGGCCCATGCTCATGAGTCCAAATTTCTTTAGTCTTTGGGTTAATAGCCATTCCCTGCGGGTTTCTATGACCATAAGAGTAGATCGCAGGATGCGCATTCTCTTCATTAACAAACGGATTGTCTTTTGGTATAGAACCGTCATCATTTAGACGTAATACCGAACCGTTAGAACGACTTTTATCTTGTGAACTCGGACGGTCGCCGCGATCACCAACCGTAATATAAAGATAATTGCTCTCATCAAATACTAGCCTAGAACCAAAGTGCCGGCCGGAGGTGGTTTTCTCTTTCATTGAATAGAGTTCTTCAACTTCGACCAACTTATTCCCCTGAAGCTTTGCGCGAATAACAGTGGTACCGCTCTTATCAAAAAAGCCATCGGCGCCGGGTGCTGAGTAACTAATGTAGATCCAGCCGTTTTCTATATAATTTGGATGTAAAATCACATCCAGAAGCCCGCCCTGCCCGTCTTCTACAATCTCTGGTAAACCGTCGACAGCTTGAGGGTTCAGTTTATTATCTTTTTCTACAATTCTTAAACTTCCCGAACGCTCAGTTATCAGCATCCGACCATCTGGAAGCATCGCCAACGACCACGGCGTATCGAGCCCAGTAACGAGGGTTTCAACCTTAAAGGGCTGTTTTGGTTGTGCTTGTAGACTAAAGGATAAAACAACCAAACAGGTTACCAACAAGCTTCGCATTATTGAAATGGAGGATTTGCTAGCTAGTTGTTTATTAATCAGAACAGAATTAATCATTTTTGAAAGTACCCTTGTTAAGTTAATTATTAACTTTGAAACTAGATGCTGGATAGTTTACATAGATTAGAGGTTGAATGTCCATTTGTTGTTCAGAAAACCACAAGCCAATGATATTAAGCAAATGGACTAACTTGATTAGTAAATTACTGACTATTATCATTTCAAATCACACTCATTTATTAGCATTTACCTTTTCTTGCAGCTCTAAGAATAGTTTCCGGTAAATTTCAATGTTCGGAGATCGCTTATTCGTCGCTAATTTTAACGCTTTTTCGCTATAGATTAGCGCTGAGTTTAGCTGTTTGGAATCTTCTAATGTTACCGCTAACCCATAATGCGCTTTTGCTGAATTAGGTTCGTCTAGAATCCACTGCTTATAGATTTGTTCAGATTCTTCAAGACGTTTCTGTGACCTTAATCGATATGCGGCGACTCTGTAACATGAGGCATTACGACGAAGATCGGTGTTTGGGTTAACTTTAAATCCGACTTGTTCACTGAGCTTTTCATAGTAGGAAAGGATATTCTCAAGAGCATTTCCGGGTTGTGAACGCAAAATTCGAAATTGCTTGCTCATATTCCAATCAGATCTCGGAAATACTAAATTAATCGCATTTAAAAGGCCTGGAACAACCATTGGATAATGCCCGAATTCCTCGATATGCTCAGCTTTAAATTTAAAATATTTGTTAGTGTAAGGTTTTAATGTTTTATTAAGCTTAGCTATGTTTTCATTTCTAATAGGATTGCGGTCAGCCTCTAGTTTTGCTGAGGCTATATACAAATAACCTTTACGATTAGGGTTTTCTTTCATGCTTTGAGCAATCTTATCTATAAAGGTAGTTTCTGGTGTATATCCCATACCAATAACGTCGGTAGCTGCAAATAAGAAATGAGCATCGAATAAGTCAGGTGCTTTCCAGAATGTATGAAGACCCACGGCTGCGGATGGCGACATTCCTACGAAGACTCGAAAGTGATTAGTTCTGTATTGTTGATCAACAAATGGAATCAGTTCTTCTTCTAAGAAATTCATATAACTATCAATTTCTCCGCCCGAAAACTGAGATAATCTAACCGAAGGGTCATCACCCCAACCGCTTTTGCTTTGATATAACTCTGGACCATACGCATAATCATCATCGTTATGAATTGCAATAACGATCGATTTTGGCATCGCTGCTGTAATCCCTAAATGGTTTACGACACCGCTAACTGTTTGTGAAAGAGCCCAACCGTCTAAAGCATATATAACCGGATATTCAATGTGCTCTGCGGCGCTTTCATATCCTTCGGGCAAGTAAACATGAATTTTTTGCTGTTCTTTTAAAAAGGCTGAATATAAGGTTATTTCACTAGCAAAAGAAATAGGTTTTTCTGATACCATAAATTTTTCTTGAGCATGAAGATTGGGGATCAATATAAAAATAAGAATCAATAAAGTTAGTGATTTGTAAAACATAAAGTGTTCCTTGAGAAGATAATAAAATCATTCTGTTTCTAGTTGTTTTAGAAAAATAATCCTATCAAACTAAATGTGAAATATATGTAATCTGGGAAAGGAAGTTGTAACAAGGTTTTAGAAAGTATGTATCTAGGATTCAGTTGTTTTTTTAGTTTTCGAAAAACACCAATTTGACGTTAAGCGCAATGGCTATAATTTGGCTGTCTGTTGTTTATGATACCAAATACTTATAACTATTGTTGAAGGCATCCATGAGCCACCACTTTGGGATTGTTTTATTTCAACGGAAGGGTTTAGCGATAACCAAATATTAATATCATTTTCTAAACCAGAATCGATATTTTCAAGAGGTTTCATCCAAAAGTTTAATTTTGGCTTTAATGTTCTAGTAAATATTTTAACTTCCATGCTGGAAATAAACTCCATTTTGTTTTAGTAATATAACGCTTAAAGCATGCGCGTGTAGTTCGTCGCTTGCCTTTCATTGTTAAGTGCCGACTATCGACCATAGTTCTGCACTGCGTCGCAAAGCAATGCGTCGATGACAGCTTTACTTTTAGATTTGATTCCAGCGAACGGAAGATTGTTTTCAGATTTAGCCATAAAGTAGTAGCCGCCCGCTTCCTGAATCATATATTTTTGCTCAAAGTCATAACCATCGTATGCGTCAGACTTTAACACCGACTTTATAAATTTTGAGGAATATCTTTGATACTCGCTCTGCTCATTTGCTGATAACTTATTGAAAGTCCCAGTATCTACCATGCTATCCCTTTAGGCATTTAACTCTTAAGTATTTATGTTGATTATCAATCAATATAAATCTCTGTTGAGCAGTGCCGCGTTGGCACGCTGTTTAATACTATTAATGGTTTTTGTTTATTTAATCAACCCGCTTATTCGGCTTTGTGATTATTCTGGGTAGGCTTTTATATCAT
>Ga0316204_10000931_pt1 | contig 91025 bp, 90 predicted proteins | sample 6monrhotite_MG_2_FD_205661 | JGI IMG/M metagenome (GOLD analysis project Ga0316204, IMG submission 205661) | Microbial mat bacterial communities from mineral coupon in-situ incubated in ocean water Damariscotta River, Maine, United States -... | ecosystem: Environmental > Aquatic > Marine >... | reverse complement strand
GCCTCGTTCGCTAACCTGCTTGACCGCTTCAGCTTTAAATTCTGTTGTAAATCTCTGCCTCATAAACACTCCTCATGTCATTCCACTTTGGAATTAGATTTGTGTCTACTATTTTAGGGGCAGTCCAATATACCAAACACAGGTTGTTTTAATGTGCCGCGACCTCGTTTTAATTTGCCATGAAAACCTCGTTGACGTGTCGCTCCAGAGTAAGCTTCATCGACCTCAACGTTGCCAATAAGTTGTTCTTTGATCGCTTCCTGATGAATGTAGATCATTCGACGAAAAACATTGAACCAGCTGTTAATCGTGTTGCGGTTCAGATCAAGTAGAATCGCTGTTTTAGTTGCATTTATATCGACGCAAAAACACTAAATAATTTTTCCAACTTTAAAATTACTTAACTTACTGTTTTTAAATATAGTATCAGACTATCCATGATAATCTGCTAGTCTAGAGCCTTTAATAATATGTCACTTTTGTTGAATGAAATAGCGTGTGGCAATCATGGCTAGAATACCACCTAGAACCATGGTGGCAGATATAAGCAAGCGAAGTGTCATTTCTTCCGATACAAATAGTACACCACCGACAGCGGCGATGATGGGAACTGTAAGTTGCATGACGGCAGCTTGGACGCTGGAAAGTCCTGCGAGTGCCATATACCAAATCGCATAGCCGATGCCTGATGCGATGCTGCCAGATAGTAAAGCAAGCAGTATACCTTGTAGATTAAGGTGAGACTGGGGTAGTGTTATAAGTGCTAAAACAGCTATAAAAGGTATGGTTTTTATAAAGTTTTGTGCGGTGTCGAATAAGGCTGTTTTGCTGTGCATGCCTTGAATCGTGTAAAAACCCCATGCAATGCCGGCGACACTCATCAATAGAAAACCAATAATAGAAGGGCTGCTTAAATTGGGGGAAATAAGATAAATAAACCCCACAAATGCGATTATCAAGCCACCCCATTCAGTTATATGAAGTCGGTTTCCGGTGTATATTGAATAGAGAATGATGGTGATTTGTACGCTAGCAAATAGGATAAGTGCGCCCACGCCTGTATCCAAGCTGATATAGGCAAAGGAAAAGGCTGTGGCATAGGTAAATAACATGAATGCTGCGAACCAGTTTTTTGTTTGTTTGAGGTCTGCTTTATTGTTTTTCTGTTTGTTATGAAGTTGAATGATAATGAACAATATCATGGTACCTGACAAAAGCCGAAGAACAGTGAAGCTGCCTGCATCCATTTGGTAAACATCCAAAGCTAGCCTGCACAGCACAGAGTTAGCTGCAAAGGCGATAAGCGCCATGATAGTGAATAACGACGTTTTAAATACGGACTGTTGTATCAATATTTCCTCGCTTGCGTGCCTTATGACGTAAATGGTCATGCTTTATTTGACTTTATTACATTCGAGATGAATCATCCGCTCGCAAATCATGGGTGTGTGGGATGTCCTGTAAAGTTTAATATGGAGAGATTGATCATGAGTATAGAGCAAGCATTGCAAGCGCGTAGTGAATCCAAGTGTGAACTGTGTGCAGCAACAGAAAATTTAGCTGTGTATGAAGTGCCATCAAGCCCAGATAACACAGTAGATACAAATGTTTATATTTGCACTACTTGCTCTGATCAGATTGAAAATTCTGAAAATGTAGATGCCAATCACTGGCGTTGTTTGAATGATAGTATGTGGAGCCAAGTACCCGCTGTGCAAGTGATGGCTTGGCGTATGCTAACGCGTTTACGTGGTGAAGGGTGGCCACAAGATTTGTTGGATATGATGTACTTGGAAGATGATGTAAAAGCATGGGCTGAAGCAGGTGCTACAGGCAGCGATGCTGATGATGCGGTAGTACATCGTGATAGCAATGGGGCGGTACTTGAGAATGGTGATACCGTGGTATTGATAAAAGATTTGAAAGTATCAGGTGGTGGTTTTACAGCTAAGCGTGGTACGCCAGTGCGCAATATTCGTTTGGTTGCAGATAATGCTGAGCATATTGAAGGGCGCGTTAATAGTCAGTTAATCGTAATTCTCACACAATTTGTGAAAAAATCGTAGTAACTATTCAGACTGCTACCGATGAACCCAATAGCGGTGTTAGAAAATCCTTGCTTACAGAAGTAAGCTCGGATTTCTCGCCTTGTTCTTGAATCAATCCGAGCCTCCTCTGGCAAGTTGCAACGGTTTTTTTGGGATTTATAACTTGTTAATTTTGGCGGCTACAATGAAATCATTTTCGTGTAAGCCGTCAATTTTATGGGTATAAAGTGTGATGGTACAATAGCCCCAACCATAGCAAATATCAGGATGATGATTTTCTGATTCGGCAATATCACCGACTTTTTGTGCAAAGCTTTGTGCATCTATAAAATTGGCAAAAGTGAACTTTCGTTGTATTTTTTTGTAGTCATCAAAAAAACTCCAATGTTCTACTTTTGCCAATAATTTTTCAGCTTCTAAACCGAGCAGTGAGGGCATACCGCCTTGGCAAGGGACACAAGCTTTTGTGTGTAGTGATGTCATCATATAACCTCGCTTGAATAATTAATGATAATACAGATAGCATAGCTGCTTTGCAGTTGATAATACAACGGGATTGGCACACAAAGGAGTTTGTATGCGAGTAATGAGCATTCACAAAGCAGGTGAGATAGAGACTTTGCAGTTGAAAGACTTTGATAAACCAAGCATCAGCGAACCAAATCAGGTATTGATACAGGTGTTTGCGGCAGGTGTGAACCCGATTGATACAAAATTACGGGCTAACGGCGTGTTTTTCCCTGATGCTTACCCTGCTGTTTTGGGCTGTGATGGGGCAGGTGTGGTGGAAGCTGTGGGCGCGGATGTCACCGAGTTCTCTGCGGGTGATCCTGTATATTATTGTTACGGAGGGCTTGGGCAACAGCATATGGGTCAATCGCAAGGTAATTATGCGGAATATATTGTTGTACCTGCTGAATTTATAGCGGCAAAACCAGACTCTTTGGGTTATTTGCAAGCTGCGGCTGTGCCATTGGTATTGATTACAGCTTGGGAAGCTTTATTTGATAGGGCAGGATTACAATCGGGTCAAAAAGTATTTGTACATGCGGGTAGTGGTGGGGTTGGACATGTGGCGATTCAATTGGCAAAAATTGCAGGCTGTGACGTTGCAACGACGGTAAGTAATGATGAAAAAGCAGCGTTTGTTCGTGAGCTGGGTGCGGATAAGGTGATTGATTATACAAAAGAAGATGTTGCTGAGTCTTTATTGGCGTGGACTGATGGCAAAGGCGTGGATATCGCCTTTGATACAGTCGGTGGCGCTGCTTTCAAACAACTGATTCCAGCGATGGCACATTACAGTGATTTGGTAAGTATCTTACAAGTGCCTGATGATGTGGATTGGGAAGCTTTGCGTTTGAAAAATGTCCGGGTATCACAAGAGTTGATGCTTACGCCGATGTTATCAGAGCTAAAAGAAGGTGCTGCGCACCATGCAGCGATATTGGAGCAATGCGCGCAATTAATTGACGATAAACAGTTAAAGATTCATATCGCTAAAATACTCCCGCTAGAAGATGCTGCACAAGCGCATAAGTTGATTGAAGAAGGGCATATGCAAGGCAAGGTTGTATTGGCTGTAGCAGGAGAAGAGGAAGTCTCGTAAGCTTTTGCCCATGAGATCTTATGCACTCAAACGCCTAGCTGGAATGTTGCCGTTATTACTGGGCATCACCATGATTTCATTTGCTATGATGCATTTGGCACCGGGCGAGCCTGCGGTAACAGGACAAGAGTTTAACCCCAAAGTTTCCTCACAGGATATTGAGCGTTTACGCTCTTACTACGGACTTGATAAACCTTTGTATGAGCAATATTGGAATTGGTTGAAACGTTTGGCTATTCTTGATTTTGGCGAGTCATTTTCCAGTGATCATCGCCCCGTCTTGGATAAGGTGTTGGAGCGTTTACCTGTCACTTTATGGATCAATGTTTTGGCAATAATGGTGATTTTCTTGGTGGCGATTCCCATTGGCGTGATGAGCGCGGTGAAGCAGGATTCATGGTTTGATCGGGCTATGACTGTGTTTGTGTTTATTGGCTTTGCCATCCCATCATTTTGGCTGGGTTTATTGCTAATGATGAGCTTGGGTGTGAATATGAACTGGCTACCGATTTCTGGCATACATGATTATAGCTGGCAGCAGATGGGCTTCTGGGAACAACAGCTCGATTTTTTCAAACATCTCATCCTTCCAGTATTTGTATCGGCGATTGGCGGACTTGCTGGTATGAGTCGTTTTATGCGTACAGGTATGCTGGAAGTGATTCGCGCTGATTATATTACCACCGCGCGTGCTATGGGCGTGCCAGAAAATACGATCCGTTATCGTTTGGCACTTAAAAATGCCATTTTGCCGATTATTACGCTGTTAGGGCTTTCGATTCCTGGACTGATTGGTGGCTCGGTGATTGTGGAGTACTTGTTTTCATTACCAGGTATGGGACGATTATTTTACGAGGCAATTTTAGCGCGTGATTATACTGTGGTGATGGGTGTTACGGTGATTGGTGCAGTATTAACATTGATTGGCAACCTTATGGCAGATTTAGCATATGCTTGGGCTGACCCACGTATTCGGCAGGGGCAGGCTTGAGTATGTTTGATTATCTCAAACAGCAGCCATTGATGTTGGTTGGAGGGGGCATTGTTCTTACGATTGCCTTTCTAGCTGTATTCGCCCCTTGGCTTGCACCTTATGACCCAACAAACATCAATGTACGCGATATTTTAATGCCGCCATCTTGGCAACATTGGTGTGGCACGGACACCTTAGGCCGCGATGTGTTCTCCCGCATGTTGTATGGTGCACGTATTTCATTGGCAGTGGGTTTTGTGGCAGTCGGTTTAGCCATTGCCATAGGCGTGGTATTGGGGGCCATGGCAGGATATATGGGTGGACGTATGGATACATGGATTATGCGCAGCACTGATATGGTGCTTTGTTTCCCAACCTTCTTTTTAATTTTAGCTGTTATCGCTTTTTTAGAGCCTTCTATTTGGAACATCATGATTGTAATAGGGCTGACATCGTGGATGGGTGTGACGCGACTTGTGCGCGCTGAATTTTTATCATTGCGAAATCGCGAGTTTGTTCAGGCGGCGGAAAGCCTTGGTGTTAGCCCGCTGCGCTTGATTTGGAAGTATTTATTACCCAATGCTATGGGACCAATCATGGTATCTGCCGTACTAGGCATCGCGGGTGCAGTACTGGTAGAATCAGGTTTATCTTTTTTAGGTCTGGGTGTGCAGCCACCTGACCCATCGTGGGGCAACATCCTCACTGAAGGCAAAGACAATATTCAATTGGCTTGGTGGTTGTCGCTGTATCCTGGTTTGGCGATTTTGATTACGGTTTTGGGTTATAATTTACTGGGCGAAGGGCTGAGAGATATATTTGACCCGAAATTAAAATCATAATTGATGGCTATCCCGATGCTTTCAGATGAACAATATATGGAACAGGCAGTGCAACAGGCAAATTTAGCGGCGCAATGTGGCGAAGTGCCAGTAGGTGCTGTGCTTGTATTGCCTGATGGACAACAGTTTATGGCACATAATGCGCCGATTTCGAGTTGTGATGCTTCTGCTCATGCAGAAATACAGGTGATTCGCGCTGCCTGTACTGCAATTGGTAATTATCGATTGGTGGGTGCGCAACTCTTTGTCACTTTGGAGCCATGTACCATGTGCGCGGGAGCAATTATTCATGCGCGTATTGCACGGGTTGTGTACGGTGCATCAGAACCAAAAACAGGGGCTGTAGAATCGCTTTATAGCCTTCTATCCGATAAGCGTTTAAATCATCAAGCTGAACTCAGAGGCGGTGTTTTAGCGGATGTTTGTAGCGCACAAATCAAAGATTTTTTTAAGCATCGGCGTAGACAAAAATAAAAATATTAAGTTATATTATTCATTTAGAAGAACCTAAAACAGTTGTTTTATAAGCTGATAAATTCATATCAGGATTATATAAAATAGAGAGACGCTAAGGAAAACAACACCATCGGTAGTAATCCCGCGATGAGCCAAGGATAAGTGCTTTTTGGGGAAATACTTAAGCCTATACCAAGCTTTACCAAAGAATTGGCAGCGCAAGCTAACATAATTCCCTGTGCTGCTAAATGGGTGGAGACACCCTGTTGGCTAATTTCAATTAAAGATAGGGTAATGGCATCGACATCGCTTAGGCCTGAAAGTCCTGCAAGGGTGAGTAGGCCTTGTTGCCCAAAATGAGCTAGAGCTATGTGACTGGAGAGCACTATAAGCGCATAAAATAGCGCAAATACTAGAGCTATACGTAGAGATAAAGGGTTATTTTGTGGCTGATAGAGTTGTTGTGAGCCCTTTTGCTGTAGGCGAGATTGATGCCATAAATAAGCGCTGATAGATATAGAATATAGGGTGATAATAAGCATGCTAGGAATTAAATTCCATGTGAGTGCGGGGTTAAATAGAAGTGTTAGAAGTAACACACGTGGAAACATGGTGGTGCAGGCTAATAGAGTTGCCAATGTCGCCGAATTTTGTAGTTCGGGGCTTTTTTGACTAAGTCGGGACATCGCTAATGTGGTAGCTGTGCTGGATACAAGGCCGCCCAATAAGCCTGTTACCATCAGACCTGAACGCGAGCCTAATATTTTAATGGCGGCATATGCAGCAAAGCCCAAACCTGAAATAAGTACGACCATCATCCAGATACGATAGGGGTTGAATGCATCATAAGGACCAAATGTTTGGTTGGGTAAAATGGGTAAAATAATCACCGTTAGAACAAGAAATAGTAAAGCTTGTCGTATATCAATGTCTGATAATGAGTGTGAAAAATGATGTAACCATTTTTTAAAATGAAGCAACCCCACCATAACAATGGCAACCATGCTTGCTGGCAGAGCTAAATCAAAACCTGTTAGTGTGCCTAAAATACAGGTTGTAACTAAGGCTGCTTCAGAGGTGAAGCCTTTATCGTGATGGCTTGTGCGCTGGTAAGATAATATTGCTATTAATACGACAAAAGAAATACCTATTGCAGGCATCCAAAGGTTCAATGGCTCAGGTAGCCAAGTCATAAGATTACCCAATAATGCGACCATGGCAAAAGTACGAATGCCAGCGGCTTCGATGCGTTTGCTGTGGCCTTCTATTTTACGTTGGCCATATTCGCGTTCGAGCCCGATAAGCAAACCAATGCCTAAGGCTGTAATAGCATGCATGATTAAATTCCAATGGATTTCCATAGGCTTAAGTATAGCCCTTTTAAGGGTTATATGTTGCGAGTTATGCAGTTATGCTGCGCCGATATGGGAAGGGAAGAATTATGATATCTGAAGAACAACATACACATCCAGCTAAATCGCCGAGCAAAATAGGGGTTTTATTAACTAATTTGGGTACGCCTGATGCGGCTACACCAAGTGCTGTTAAGCGTTATCTTAAAGAGTTTCTTTGGGACCCTCGTGTGGTGGAGCAACCACGTTGGTTGTGGTGGTTGGTGTTAAACGGCGTAATTTTAAATATCCGACCTAAGAAATCCGCCGCAGCTTATCAAACTGTGTGGACAGAAGACGGCTCACCGTTGATGGCAATCAGTAGGCAGCAGGAAAAGGCGATTCGAGCCAAGTTAAAGGCAAAGTATGGTGAAGATGTGGTAGTCGAATTGGCGATGCGTTACGGTAACCCATCTGTTAAATCAGCATTGGAATCGCTCAAAGCACAAGGCTGCGGAAAAATTTTGGTATTACCATTGTATCCACAGTATTCAGCAACCACGACCGCCTCTACCTTTGATGCAGTGGCGAGTGTGTTGAAAACATGGCGACGTGTACCCGCATTAAGAATGCTAGATGGCTACCATGATCATGCGGGCTATATTCAGGCTTTGGCAGATAGTGTTCGTGCGCATTGGGATAAAAACGGTAAAGGTGAACGTTTATTGCTATCGTTCCATGGTATTCCACAGCGTTACTTTAAAGCGGGAGATCCTTACCCTTGTTTGTGTTGGAAAACAGGTCGTTTATTGCGTGAGGCGCTAGGCTTGGATGAAGATAGTTGTAAGGTAACATTCCAATCACGGTTTGGTCGTGAGCCATGGATGGAGCCTTATACCGATATGACACTGAAGGCATGGGGTGAAGAAGGGGTGGGTGATATCGATGTCATTTGCCCAGGTTTTTCTGCTGATTGCCTTGAAACATTGGAAGAAATAAGCATTGAAAATGCTGAAATATTCGCGGAATCAGGTGGTGGCGTGTTGCGCTATATTCCGGCACTAAATGCACAAGAGAAACATATTGAATGCTTATTAGGGCTGATTGATGGGCAGTTGCAAGGTTGGCTCTAAGTTATCAATGATGGTTATCTGGCTGTCTTTTACCAATGTGTCCATCCAACTATCCAGTGCTTGTTGACGTAAAATTTGAAGGATTTCTTCTTTTGCCTCTTCCAAAGTTTGTTTGTAGGCAGGACGTTTTCCCAGTAATTCAATAATATGCCAGCCATATTGCGTTTTTACTGGCTTACTAATATCGCCTGTATTTTTTAGGGCAAAGGCAACTTTTTCAAAGCTGGGAACCATGATGCCGTGTGGAAACCAATTTAAATCACCGCCGCGAGATTTATTGCTGTCATCAATAGAATGGTGGGCGGCTAGAGATGCAAAATCATCTTTGTGGCGCTTAAGCTCTTTGAGAATGTCCAATGCTTCGCTTTTTTGACGAACGAGGATATGGCGTGCATGAATTTGTTCAGGGGTGGTAAAGTGGCTGATATGAAGTTTATAATATTTTTCAATATCTTCAGGGCTTGGTGTGGGTAATTGAGATAGTTCCCAATCACGTAACACTTCAATCATAATTGAATCACGGCTACGGTTAATGCGCCTGTGTACCAGTGCATCTTGATCCAAGCCTAGAGCGAAGGCCTGTTGACTAAGCACAGAGCGCCGAATAAGTGTTTTTAATACCTGTTGACGCGCGCTATTATTTTGAACTAAGTGCTGCAGATGGCTCGGCAAATCACGTAATTCCGCATCGACATCTTCTTTGTAAATGGTCTCACTACCAACGTGGGCAATAGGCGTTTGTTCAATGTTACTGGTCAAATGCATATCTTGCGGCTCTTGGCAGGATGTTAGCAAAAGACAGCAAAGGGATAGATAAGTGATTTTGGCTTTCATGGCGGTTAGCTTAGCGAGCCTATATTTTTTGTACAATAAGAGGGGAAATATATGTCACCCGTTGTGATGGCTATTTTGGTTTTATGTTTGTATTTATTATTTTATCGTTTTTATGCTAAGGGCATATTGGCAGCGAAAGTCTTTGAGTTAGATGCCGATGCACAAACACCTGCGCATGCCATGCGTGATGGTGTGGATTATGTGCCGTCGAATAAGTATATATTGTTTGGACACCATTATGCCTCGATTGCAGGCTTGGCTCCGATGCTTGGTCCTGCAATTGCAGTGATTTGGGGTTGGGTTCCTGCTTTATGCTGGGTTGTTTTCGGTACATTATTAATCGGCGCAGTGCATGATTTTACTGCACTTGTGTTATCATCACGCTTTAAAGGTCAAAGTGTGGGTACGATTGCCCGTGATGTTATTTCACCGCGCACACGCTTGCTGTTTTTACTGGTTATTTTCTTCCTTGTTGCCTTGGCAATGGGCGTGTTTGTGTTGGTTATTTCGGGGCTATTCGCAGCGCCGGATATGTCCAACATCCCTGTTACAGCACATCCAGAAGCAGTTTTTCCAACTTATAGTTTGATGCTTATTGCCATGGTGATTGGTTTCTTAGTGTATAAAAAGAACCTGCCTGTTTGGCCTTTGATTGCGGTGGGTTTTGTTGCCATGCTGCTGACAACTGCATGGGGTTTAAATCACCCAATTACAGGTTTTACAGCTCATGATTGGACATGGTCACTCTTGATCTATGCATTTTTAGCAAGTGTGTTACCTGTTTGGTTGCTTTTGCAACCACGCGACTTTCTGAATTCATTACTTCTTTATCTAGCGCTCTTTGCCATGCTGGCAGGGTTCTTTGTATTATCTCCTGATTGGGTCGCTCCTGCTATTAATGCGCATCCAGAGGGGGCACCACCGATGTTGCCTTTCTTATTCATCGTGATTGCTTGCGGTGCAGTATCAGGCTTTCATGGCTTGGTAGCATCAGGTACAACTTCCAAGCAGCTGGATAAAGAGACGGATGCTCCTATGATTGGTTACGGCGGCATGATTGGTGAATCTTTATTGGCATTACTCGCTGTTCTAGCAACCACAGCGGGCGCTTTTTCTACACGTGCTGATTGGGAAGCTTTTTATGGGTCATGGGATAAAGCTGTCGGTTTACATCAAAAATTAGGCGTGTTTATTCAAGGTAATGCTAACTTTATCCACCAGTTGGGTGTGCCTGTGGACTATGCAGCGGCATTTATCAGTGTGGTGGTGGTTGGTTTTGCTATGACTTCTGTGGATACAGGCGCACGTTTATTGCGTTTTAATTTGCAAGAAATTGGACATACATTGAATATAAAAGTCTTGGATAATCGCTACTTGGCAACATTTCTTGCTGTATCAGCCATTGGTTTTTTTGCTTTTTTTGAGGTGAATGGTAAACCAGCAGGTCTATTTTTATGGACACTATTCGGCACGACCAACCAAATTTTGGCGGGCATGACATTGTTAACAGTCACGATTTATTTATACCGTAAGAAAAAACCGATTCTTTATACTTTATTGCCGATGTTGTTGGTTCTTGGGGCAACAATTTCAGGCATGATTATGGGTGTAAGCAAAGCTATAGGTAAGGAGCAATGGGCAGTGGCCAGTGTTGGCTCTGTGATTTTTTTATTGGCTATGTGGGTGTTGATTGAAGGTTTGTTAGTTGTGAAAAATATTCGCTCTGAGCGCGCAATAAATAAGGCAGGGCTTTAATACTGTGGTCTACTCTAACACTCTAAGACTTACTTTCTTGCTGCTCTGCATGCTTCCTTCGCAAGCATTTGCCATTGTAAACTCTGAAGACACAACATTACTTGCAGACCAAGAGGGTCTTGTTGGAAAAGTTGCATTATCTGCAAATGGTAACCGAGGCAATGTGATAACCAATGGTGTGGAAATCAGTTCGTTACTGCGTTTGAACCATGGCAAAGAGACTGAAATTTTGGCCTTGAATTATAAAAAGGCGGAAAGCAGGGGGGTGCGAAATGCTAATAAAAGCTATCTGCATTTGCGTCATCGCCATGCTTTGGATGAAGCTTGGGCATTGGAAGGTTTCGGGCAGGTTCAGCAAGATGAGTTTGCCAATTTGAAATTACGTACATTGCTGGGGGGCGGTGTTCGCTGGTCTCAGAAGCGAGAGGTGTGGCATTTTCATATTGGTCTTGGAACATTTTATGAATATGAAAAATTGCGCAAGAGCATAGCTAAGAGTACGTCATACGTTTGGCGAGCCAATGCTTATATAACTACGGATTACTTATTGAACGACCATGTCAAAGTTCATGAAACTGTTTATTTTCAGCCAGCCTGGAATGCCGTGGCTGATTTGCGTGTATTGAATGATACATCCTTGAAAGTTTCACTCACAGATCAGTTGGCATTGAGCTTAACACTTGAGGTAACGTATGATGCGCGCCCACCCATTGGTACGGTAAAGACTAATGTGAGCTACCAGACAGGAATAACATACCACTTTTGAACTCCTGGTATTGGCCTTAAATGTTAATTGATTATTAAAAAAACTTAATTTTCATTATCGCCTATGGTAATGTTTGTGTAGTGACTAATGTTGATTGGATTGCTTGAAAGCTTGACAATTTTATAAGATGTATCTGTAATGCGACTTATAGGGTTATACTTTAGTTCTAAATTTTTATTGTGTAAGAGGGGATATATTTAATGAATGTATTAAAGAGGGTAACAACATTAGCGCTGGCTATTTTTACGCTGGGTTTGTCGATGACTGCCCAAGCAGCCACGCGTGAAATGAATATGACGATTGATGAAATGACCATCGCTGTCGCACCAGATTTGAATTATAAAGTGTTTGCATTTAATCGTCAGGTTCCAGGTCCATTAATCCATGCCAAAGAAGGTGATGATTTGATTATTCATGTGACCAACAATACTTCTTTGCCACATACCATCCATTGGCATGGTATGCATCAAATGGGTACATGGCGAATGGATGGCGTTCCAGGTGTTACGCAGGAACCCATTAAACCAGGAACTACATTTACATATAAATTCAATGCAGATCGTCCAGGCACACTCTGGTATCATTGTCATGTGAATGTGAATGAACATGTAGGTGTTCGTGGTATGTGGGGGCCGATTATTATTGACCCAACGAACCCAACGGCATTAGAGAAAAAAGTAAATCATGAAGTTATTATGATGCTATCTACTTGGGAATCAAAAAATGCCATGAAGTATGGCACGGGTGCAACACCTTATGATGTTGAAGATTATTTCTCAGTGAATGGTCGTTCATTTCCTTATACTCAGCCGATTCGTCTAAAAACAGGTGAAGTAGTTCGAGTACGCTTTGTTGGTGCAGGTGGTGCGATTCATTCGATGCATATCCATGGGCATGATTGGACTGTAAGTCATAAAGACGGGTTGCCTTTAGTAGCGCCATATAAATCTGAAACTATTTTGATTGGCCCGGGTGAGCGTTATGATGCAATTTACACTGCAAACCATAAAGAAGGCCGCTTTATTTTCCATGATCATGTTGATAAACATGTGACTGCTGGTGGTAAATTCCCCGGTGGCCCAATTACCGTTCAAGAATATGAAGGCACACCAATGGATGATTGGTATGTTTGGAAAAATATTGATTATAACCCTGATTTCTACTACACAGAATCTATGAAAAAAGGTTATGGTTTGTTTGAGCAACCAAAATTACGCGGCGTTTCAAATCAACGTCAACGTAGAGGTCGTGGCGAATGATTAAGCTATCACGTATATTATTAGGTGCTAGTGCAGCTTTTATCCTACTGTGGGGTTCAAGTGCCTATGCAGGGGCTTATGACGGCTTCAAGCTTATGGAAAAGAATGCTTGTAGTTCATGTCATAACCTAACAGGTGAAGTTAACTCAAAAACTGCTGGGTTATGGCGCAAGGGACCTGCATTGTATTATGCCGGCAATAAATATAACCAGCATTGGATTGAGGCATGGCTACAAAACCCAACCCGTATTCGGCCCGCTGGAACGTATTACTTGGATCATGCACAAGCTGGGAAAAAATGGGACACACTACGTCAGGACTCATTAGAAGCACATGTTAGACTTAGTGCACAAAATGCAAAAAATGTTGCCATGGCACTATCTGAATTAAGAGCGAAAAATGCTCTTATTAAGGTGGAAAAATTCGATCCAACTATGAGTGCTGGAGCGTTGGGCGACATGATGTTTGATAAAGTTAACGGTTGCATGGCTTGCCACAGTATTGAGCTTGGTTATGGCGGCTTATCTGGTCCAGAGCTTTATACAGCAGCAACGCGATTAAAACCTGAGTATATGTTGAGTGTTATCCGTGATCCGCAGGCATGGAATCATAGAACTTGGATGCCAACGCGTGAGATGTCTGAAGAAGATATGCAAAAAACAGTGAACTATATTATATCGTTGGATGAAGATAAGTCAGATTCAAAGAGTTTCTCTGAGGCATCGGCAGCTAAAAACTATCGTATGTACTGCATGCAATGTCATGGTATTTCGGGTAAAGGGGCAGGAATAAATGCGCGTGATATGGCTGTTCCCCCCCGTAATCATGGACAAGCAAAATATCTAAAGGCACGTACGGATGCGGAATTATTTAAGGCTATCAAAGATGGCGGCCTTGCAGTAAGCAAGTCAGCATTGATGCCGCCTTGGGGTAAAACGCTAAGTGATGTTGAAATTAGTGGTTTGGTCGCACATATTCGTAAATTATGTAAATGTAAATTTGAAGGTGCACAAAACCATTGATGATCTAGTGGGTTAAATAGGCATGAAGGCCAGCTGTAAAACGTAAGATTTTTACAGCTGGCTTTAATGATTAAATAGTATGCGGTTGTTTGGGTTGTCGCTATTTTAGTGGTGAATATAGAACAGGAGAGTTCATGTTAAGTAAACAGTTGTTGTTTAGGTTGGCTATCATATTATTTATGATTTCGATCGTAGGTTTGTTGATTTTTAAGGTTGATACGTTATCTGTTGATGTTACAAAAAGCAGTATCCAAGCAAGAATGGAACCGGTATTTTTTATCGATGGAAAATCAGCAGAAACACATATCAAATATGAGATTGTAGACCCCATGGTGAAGGTCCTAGATTCAGGTGATATTTCTATTAAATCACATATTACCTTGTTATCGGGTTTAGATCAGAAATGGGGAAGTATGGCGTTTACTGCAAAAGTTGCTTTTCAGGAGAAAGATAACTCTTTTTACTTGCAAATACCTGGAAAAGTTGAAATAAAGATAAGAGGGAAAAGCTCGAGTGATGCAGACTTTAAATTATGGGGTAAGAATGTAGAGCCTCTCCTTACAAGTATCACGGCTCAATTAAATAGATTTTTATTCACGAAAGATATTTTTGCGTTAAGTGGTTCGGAGTTACGTGTTCAAGCAATATCCCTCGCTATTCGAGAAGTGAATAAAACCGATGATGGCATCAAGATTGTTTTAGATGTGGATCAAGGTATATTTGTTATTATTGTTTATTTCGCAATGCTTTTAGCGGCATTTATCTTTGCCTGTGGGTACTTCTTTGTTGGTGGTGCTGTTGGCTTCAAAGATCCAACCAAGATGCTTTTTATAGACCCTAAAAAGATTGAGAAAAAAATAGTGAAATAATATTTTACTGTGCTTTTGTTAACGCACTAGACTTTTTCACCCCATACTATGAATCATTCTCGTGGGGTGAAAAAGCATGCGAACACGCGCGATTTACTCTATGTTAAAAAGGTCATGCTCACTCAAGTGGGCGTGGCCTTTTTTTATCACCTGAATTGTAAGAATCCCGAGCGTTGTTTGTAGTTTATTATCATAAAAGTAGCCATATAATGTTTCATATGGTGTTTTACCATCAAGACCTTTATGTGGCTTAACGGTAACCCCCCCATTTTCAACCACCTAAATACTGGAAAATGAAGTTTAACATTATTTGTGAGGGTTGTTCAGAGGTCGTCTAGTCTAGAGCCTGTTTTTTTTATAACTGTATTTATGAAGATTACATCAATATTTAGCTGCGAAAATAAACGACAACGAGATGATAGCCAAAACGGCTTTTGATTGGGCCGTGAACTTTTGAGAGAGGCCTCTTAAAAATAACATTTTCGATAGGTTTGACCAATTGTCCGGGATAAACTTCCCCTAAATCGCCATCACGTTTTTTAGATGGACATGTGGAATACTTTTTTGCTAATTTGGCAAAGTCTTCGCCTTTATCGAGCCTAGCTTTAAGCTTCTCTGCCTCTAGTTTGGTTTTAACAAGAATGTGTTTTGCCATAGCGCTGCGCATTATTTTTTCCAAATACTATTTTGAGTGTTGATAAAAAGTGCTTCAACTTTATCTCTTGCCCAAGGTGTTTTACGCAGAAATTTAAGGCTGGATTTCACAGAAGGATTATCATTAAAACAGCGAATAGCAATACGGTTGCCTAATGCTTCCCAGCCATAATGCTCTACCAGTGTGGTAACGACTTTTTCCAATGTGATGCCATGTAGAGGGTTGTTTGGTTGTGGGTTTGTCATGGGCAGTTTATATCCTTAAAGGCTATCATCAGATGGTGTTTGATCGATAAGAAGTTTGTATTCAATGGCATCATTGAGTGCATGGTAGGTCGCTTCGAGCATGTCTTCAGATACACCAACCGTACTCCATTTGTGAATGCCGTCGGATGATTCAATAAGTACACGCACTGCTGCTTCGGTGGTTTTTTTGGTGGATAATACACGTACCTTAAAATCAGTAAGTCGCATAGATTCTAAATTCGGGTATACACCACTTAATGCGGCTCTTAATGCTTTATCCATAGCACTTACTGGGCCATTTCCAAGAGCTGCGGTGTGCAGTAGCTTGCCTTTGACACGTACTTGCACGGTGGCTTCGGATTCAGGAGCTTCGAAGTGGCCGCGCTTTTCATCAAATACGCGGAAACTGACCAGCTTGAAATGCCGTTTGAATTGCCCCAATGCTTTATATAAAAGAAGTCGAAATGAGGCATCTGCACCTTCAAATGCATAGCCCTTGGACTCCATGACTTTGATACGTTGAACAAACTCAGTAATCACAGGGTCATCAGATGTGATGTCGGAGTCGAGTTGCTTTAATTTAGCCAAAATATTACTTCGGCCAGCTTGATTAGATACTAAAACACGCTGTTCATTACCCACACAGGCTGGATCAATATGCTCATACAAACGGCTTTCTTTGCGAATTGCTGAAACATGAACGCCGCCCTTATGCGCAAAGGCATTCTGACCTACAAAGGGTTGATGTTGCCAAGGCAAACGGTTCGCCATTTCATTCACAAATGAAGATAATGATTTGAGTTGCTTGAGTTGTTCCTGTTCGATACCACAATCAATATTGAGTTTTAAACGCAGTGTTGGAATGACTGAAATAAGGTTGGCATTGCCACAACGCTCGCCAATGCCGTTGATCGTGCCTTGAATGTGCGATGCACCACTACAAACAGCTGCAATCGAATTAGCAACAGCTAGTTCAGTGTCATTATGGGCATGAATGCCAATAGATATATCTGGGTATTGTTTTACAACTGTTTTTACGAGGTCAGATATTTGGTTTGGAAGAGAGCCACCGTTGGTATCACATAATATGAGTGTATCTGCGCCGCCAGCTACCGCGGCAGCCAAGACGCTCATCGCATATTTAGGGTTGGCAGCATAACCATCGAAAAAATGTTCGGCATCAAACATCACGGTAGGTACATGTTGTTTTAATAGGGTAATGGACTCTTGCACCAAACGTACATTTTCTTCCAATGTGATGCCCAAGCCAGTGGTGACATGAAGATCCCAACTTTTACCGAAAATACAGCAGGCATCTGCACCGCTGTTGATTAGAGCCTTTAAACCTTTATCTTCAGATAGAGTTTTATTTGGTCGGGCAGTACTACCAAAGGCAACCAAGCGGCTGTGTGACCACGTTCGGTCACGCATAAGCTCGAAAAATTGATTGTCAGTAGGGCTAGTTCCAGGCCAACCACCTTCAATCCAATCCATGCCAAATTCGGCTAGTTGGTGGGCAATACGCTTTTTATCTTCTGCGGAAAAGTGAATGCCCGCAGTCTGTGCGCCGTCACGTAAGGTTGTATCATAAAGCTGGACTCTACGATTATTCATAGTCATGAGGCATGATTCCTATCGCATCTAAAATAAATGGGCAGATGATAGCATGCTGTATAGCCATATGCTTGTGATACATTTTTTGATAGGCAGAACATAAAAAAAACATAACATTAGCCGATGCGCTTTACGTTAAAATGTGAATTCGAACCTCAGGGTGACCAGCCACAAGCTATTGCTGAATTAGTGGCGGGCATTGAGGCCGGTGAAAAACATCAAACACTGCTTGGTGTAACAGGCTCTGGTAAGACTTTTAGCATGGCATGCGTGATTGAAAAAACACAAAAGCCAACCTTGGTTTTAGCGCCGAATAAAACACTTGCCGCGCAGCTATATGGCGAGTTTAAACAGTTTTTCCCTGATAACTCAGTGGAATATTTTGTTTCTTATTATGATTATTATCAGCCAGAAGCTTATGTGCCATCATCAGATACATATATTGAGAAAGATTCTGCGATTAATGAACAGATTGACCGTATGCGACACGCCGCGACACGTGCGCTTTTAGAGCGTGAAGATGTTATTATTGTGGCGTCAGTATCATGTATTTATGGCTTGGGAAGCCCAGAAGCTTACGCCAAAATGTTGCAGTATTTTGAAGTTGGCCGTGAAGTTGATCAACGTGCTGTAGTGAATAAATTGGTAGAATTACAGTATGCACGCAATGATATGGACTTTCATCGTGGCACATTTCGGGTACGTGGCGATGTGATTGAGGTGTTTCCTGCGCATGCAGAAGATTTTGCTATTCGTGTGGAGCTTTTTGGCGATGAAATTGATGCCATTTCACAGTTTGATCCGTTAACAGGAAAGCGCCTGCAATCATTGCATAAATACACGGTGTTCCCAAAATCACATTTTGTAACACCGCGAAATTTGCTTGTGCGTGCCATGGATACCATTAAAGAAGAATTGGCGGAGCGTTTGGCAGAGTTGTATGATCAGAATAAGCTAGTTGAAGCACAGCGCTTGGAGCAACGCACAATATTTGACCTCGAAATGATTCAAGAAATTGGCTATTGCAGCGGAGTGGAGAATTATTCGCGACATTTGACGGGGCAGGAAGTAGGAAAACCTCCACCAACACTGTTGGATTATTTGCCCAATAATGCCATGGTGATGATTGATGAATCACATGTCACAGTACCTCAAATCGGGGCAATGTTTAAGGGTGATCGCTCGCGTAAGCAGACCTTGGTGGATTTTGGTTTCCGTTTGCCATCAGCATTGGATAACCGGCCCTTACAATTCCATGAGTTTGAAGCAGTTGTGCCGCAAACTCTTTATGTATCAGCAACACCGAGTGTGTATGAGATGGAAAAAACAGGCGGCTTGTTTTCTGAGCAAATTATTCGCCCAACGGGTCTTCTTGATCCTGAAATTGAAATTCGACCAGCTTCAACGCAGGTGGATGATTTCGTTTCGGCTGCCCATGAGGTTATTGCGCAAGGATTCCGTGTGTTGGCGACCTGTTTGACCAAGCGCATGGCGGAAGACTTGACTGAATACCTAAACAATTTGGATTTAAAAGTGCGATACCTGCACTCCGATATTGATACTGTAGAGCGTATGGAGATACTGCGCGATTTACGTTTGGGTGCATTTGATGTGCTGGTGGGGATTAACTTGTTACGTGAAGGTCTGGATTTGCCCGAAGTGTCACTGGTTGCCATTTTTGATGCTGATAAAGAAGGCTTTTTACGTTCGGAGCGCTCTTTGATTCAAACCATTGGGAGAGCAGCACGCAATGCTGAAGGTAAGGTGGTTTTATATGCAGATAAAATTACCAAATCAATGCAGAAGGCGATGGATGAAACCGCACGCCGACGTGAAAGACAAATGGCGTATAACGTCAAACATGACATTACACCGCAAACGGTGAAATCGGCGATTAAGGATATTCTCGGTTCGGTATATGAAATGGATTATGGGCACATTCCAGAGGTAGAAGAAGCTGAGCCTTTGAATGCTTATGATGCAGGGGTTCGCATGAGAGAATTAGAACGATTGATGACCGAAGCGGCTGCGGACTTACGCTTTGAAGATGCGGGTAAATACCGTGATGAATTATTAATGTTAAAACAAAATTATAAGCAAGAGGAAGAAATTAACGATGTATGAAGTCCCTGCAATAAATGAAAGTATGATTATTGGTTGGGTAGGTGATGTTTTTGCTCAACGTGGTAAGGAGTACTTCGAACATGATAAAGTGCTTGAATTTATTGAATTGGATGATGTGCGAGGCGTGGATGCACGGGTGGAAGGTAAAGCATCGCGTGTCTATAAGGTATCGCTTGAATTTGGTTCACGCGGTGGCCTTAAAAGTAACTGTGATTGCTTAACAAAAGGCAAACATTGCAAGCATGTAGCGGCAACGCTGTATGAAATTTTGGATGATCAGCAGGAAGATATTAACAGTGATGAAGAAGAGGTTGTTATACCAGATACTTTTTCCATGTGGCTTGGCGGTATGGAGAAATCCGATTTAGGCCATTCTCCCGCTTTGATTTACCCCGATAATGTTAAACAACGCCTGCTTTATGTTCTTGAGCCTGAACCCCACAGTCGCCATGTTGGGCTACACTTTTTAACCGCACGTATTTTAAAAGATGGACGTTATGGTAAGACCAATGCTTATCAGGCGAGTAATATACTAGGGCATAATATTCCGCAGTATATTTTATCATCGGACGAACATATTCTGAAAACAGTGGCAAATGATTGCTCGCTGTCGGTTTCGTTACGTAATTATACGTTAAAGGGCGAGGCTGGTTTGGCATTATTGCGCAGCCTACTGGCAACAGAGCGTTGTTATTGGAGGGATCACACTACACCTGCATTGAAACTCGCAGAAAAATGCACGGGTGACTTTTTCTGGGAGAGTGATCAACACGGGGCACAACACTTGCAATTGGCTTTACAGAGTTCCATTGAAAAGGGTTACGTGCTTGCAACATCACCTCCTTGGTATATCGATAGTAAAAACCATCTTGCTGGGCCTGTTGAGAGTGGGCAGTCAGCGGATGTTGCAGAGCTTCTTTTGAATGTGCCAAAATTGGATTTGGAATGTTCGGATGAAGATTTAGAGGACATTGCAGAGCAGTTGCCAGAAGGGGTGCCTGTGCCCAAACGACTGCACTATCAACGTCGCAGTGTTGCACCAACCGCTACGGTGCAGCTATTAAGTGAAGAATTACAGCTTGATCGCCCACAGCTTGAAAAACGTCATATTGTCGCCTTGGTATTTGATTATGAAGGGCACAAGCTAGCTTTTGGAGCATCTGAAAATGCGATATTCCGAACTGTTTCGAATGGTGTGGTGATTGATTTTGAGCGTGATAGGGAGGCTGAAGGGGAAGCTGTTTCATGTTTATATGACGCAGGCTTGCATGCCTTGGTCGATGATTATTTGCCACGCAATCGAAAACATATCAGCAAACATTATTTTAGCCTGCATGATCATAACTATTGGCCTGAATGGGTGCTGCATGAAGTACCTGTTTTGAAAGAAAAAGGCTTTGATGTAGAGATTTCTCAGGATTTTGCTTATCGCATGGAAAAAGCGCAATCATGGCAGTTGGATATGGGAAATCATGGTGATAAGGGTAATGGACTTATGGGTCAAACCTCTTTTACCGTAACACTTGATGATGGTGAAGCAATTGACTTAATTGAAGTTTTGGGACGTTGGGTTGGTACGAACCCAGCCTTATTGCAAAAAGATGCATTATTAGATTTGCAGGGCAAAGAAACGGTTGCACTACCGTTGCTCGATGGACGTATGCTGGCAGCACCGGGTGAGATGGTTGCCAATATTTTACACTATATGTTAGATGTCTTTGCTAGTAATAAACCGCAAGAAGTGATGTTAAGTGCGCCGCAAATGTTGGCACTGGAAGAGAGCTTGAAAGAGTCTGAAGTTCCTGTGCAAGTGAGTAGTAACGTATGGCTGCAACATATGAAAAAACTTTCAGATATGCAGACTGTTCCTGTATGTGAAGTGCCTACAACATTGCAGGCTGAATTGCGCGATTATCAACGTGAAGGCTTGAATTGGTTACAGCTTTTACGAGAAATGCAACTTAATGCCATTCTCGCAGATGATATGGGGTTAGGAAAAACAGTGCAGGCTTTGGCACATATTTTAACAGAAAAAGAGCAGGGGCGTTTAGAAACCCCTGCTGTGGTTATCGCGCCAACCAGCTTGATGTACAACTGGCGGCGTGAGGCCGAGAAATTTGCGCCGAGTTTGAAGGTGTTGGTGTTGCATGGCTCAGAACGTGCAAAACACTTTGGATCGTTACAAGAGTACGACTTAGTTTTAACCACATACCCATTATTGGTTCGAGATTTTGAAGTGTTACAGGCACAACCTTGGCATTTGTTGATCTTGGATGAAGCACAATATATTAAGAACCCACGCTCTAAAATGGCGCAGCAGGTGCGCAAACTTAATGCGACTCACAAGTTATGCATGACAGGTACGCCAATGGAAAATCATCTGGGGGAATTATGGGCGCAATTTGATTTTCTTATGCCTGGTTATTTATATGATCAAAAGAATTTTATGCAGTTATTTCGCAAACCGATTGAAAAAGAGGGCGATGCTGCGCGTCAGGAAGCTTTGAATTTACGTGTGCGACCATTTTTGCTGCGCCGCGGTAAAGAAGAAGTGGCCGCTGAGTTACCTCCAAAGACAGAGATGGTTCGTAGTATTGATTTGAATGATCAGCAACGTGAAATGTATGAAAGTGTACGTTTGGCGATGCAGAAAAAAGTGCGTGATGCTGTGGCTACACTGGGTATGGATAAAAGTCATATTATTGTACTCGATGCTTTACTTAAAATGCGTCAGGTATGCTGTGACCCGCGCTTGGTGAAAGGCGTTGGTCAGGAGGGAGTGGCTCCTAGTTCTGCAAAATTAGGTTTATTGCGGGAAATGCTCGTTGAGATGATTGAGGAAGGACGGCGTATTTTACTGTTTTCGCAATTCACAGGCATGCTTAAGTTGATTGAGGAAGAGTTGCAAACTCTGAATATTGAGTATGTGACGTTAACAGGTAAAACCAAAGATAGAGAAACGCCTGTGAATCGCTTTCAGAATGGTGAGGTGCCACTCTTTTTGATTAGCTTGAAGGCCGGCGGTGTTGGTTTGAATCTAACCGCAGCAGATACGGTGATTCATTATGATCCTTGGTGGAACCCGGCTGCTGAAAGTCAGGCTACTGATCGTGCGCATCGTATTGGGCAAAATAAATCAGTATTTGTTTATAAGCTTATCACCGAAGGAACGGTGGAAGAAAAAATTCTCGAATTGCAGAGCAGAAAGCGCGAATTAGCAGATGGGATGTATCAGAAAGAGGCATCACAAAAACAACTTTGGACACCCGATGATATGGATGCGCTGTTTGCACCATTGAAGTAAAAATATAAAAATGAAGCATGGCGATTATGTTTGATAAACTTTTTTTTGAGGATTTAAATATTACCAAAGTAGGCTAAGTTGTTGTAAATGAAGCATTTCAAATGTTACCCACATAATCTGTGGATAACTTTGTGAATAACGTGCCTTCTTTTGTTTGATTTGTCACATTAGACGCCTACATGACATGATGCCTATTATTTAATCATATATGTATTATTCTTATATAACAGTATGTTATAGTCTTATATGAAAGTAAGTTTTATGCACGTGGCGTTTGAGTACAAATAGGAAGCTATATTGTGGAAAACTTTACATATCTGTGACAATTCGAGCTTGTATTATGGTCGGTTTCATGTAAAAGAATTTTTCACACTGGAAAGCTTATCTGCCTTTTGTCACACTTAGGCTCATGCTTCAAATAAACGATTTATCATTGGCCGTTCCGATGCAGCAGGCATCCGTCCAGGCAGTTAGTCATGTCTCTTTATCCATAAGGCCAGGGCGTGTGATGGGCTTGGTCGGCGAGTCGGGTTGTGGTAAGACACTAACTGCTCAGTCAATACTTCGTTTGGGTGAGCATCAGGGAATTATCAAAACCAGTGGCGATATCCAACTGCATGGTAAAAGCCTTTTTGCGATGTCCGAAAAACAATTACGAAAAGTTCGTGGCGGACAAATTGCCATGATTTTTCAGGAGCCGATGACTGCATTGAACCCTGTGTTCTCGATTGGTAGTCAGATGCTTGAAGTGATTGATCTGCATTTAGATTTAAATCATAATGATGCCAAGTTACATGCGATTCAATTATTAGAGGATGTTGGTCTGCAAGATGCTGAACACCTTTTGCAGCAATATCCCGATGCCTTGTCAGGCGGTATGCGTCAACGCGTGTTGATAGCCATGGCGATGTCTGGCAACCCTGAGTATATCATTGCTGATGAACCGACCACTGCATTGGATGTATCGGTACAAAAACGAATTATTGCTCTATTGCGGAAATTACAACAAGACAAGGGCTTGGGTATGTTGCTGGTGACGCATGATTTTGGTTTGGTTGCTGAAATGTGTGATGATGTGGTGGTGATGTATGCTGGTGAGGTGGTGGAAAGTGGCGCTGTGATGGATATTTTTGATCACCCAGCTCACCCTTACACGCAAGCCTTGATGGGCTGCCGCCCTGAAGTAGCAAAAGGCGGGAGAGCATTGACGGTCATTGAAGGGCAAGTGCCCGCACCAGGTGAGTGGTCACAAGGTTGTCGTTTTGCAAAGCGTTGCCCGTATGCTGATCTTGATTGTCAGCAGCCTGTGGCTGCTAATGCATGGCAGGATGATAAGCATACTGCCCGTTGTGTGCATGTACAAAAACCAGCGAACATAGAGGCGAAGACACCATGTTAGAAGTTCGAGGGTTAAGTAAGACCTTCCAAAGTGGTGGCTTCTTACGGCAAGGGCAGAGTAAAAAAGCAGTGGATGATGTGAACTTTCATTTGCAAGCTGGTGAAACATTGGCAATTGTGGGTGAATCGGGTAGCGGAAAATCAACGACGGCACGTTTGGCAATGCGTTTGATTGATAGCGATGCTGGTCAAATATCTTGGCAAGGAAACGATGTAACACACTTGCAAGGAAGATCTTTACGTTTACAGCGAAACCAAATTCAAATGGTGTTCCAAGATCCTTTTGCATCGCTGAATCCGCGTATGCGCATTTGGGAAAGTGTCGCAGAAGGTTTGAGGGTTCACCGCCCCAGTATGAGTAAGCAACAGCGCCGTGATGCTGTGGCTGATGTTTTGCAGCAGTGTGGTTTGAATGCTTCTACGATGCAGCGTTATCCTCATCAGTTTTCAGGTGGACAGCGGCAACGTATTGGCATTGCACGAGCCTTGATTGTTGAACCAAAAGTTTTGGTATTAGATGAACCCGTTTCAGCTTTGGACGTGTCGGTTCAGGCGCAGATATTGAACTTATTAAATGAATTACAAAAGGCATCAAATTTAGCTTATTTGTTTATCTCTCATGATTTATCGGTGATTCAGCATATTGCGGATCGGGTACTGGTGATGTTTGATGGAAAAGTGGTGGAGCAGGGCGCTGTTGCAGATGTGTTTGCCAAGCCACAACATGATTACACACGTGAGTTGTTGGCAGCTCGACCTATCACACATCCCTCTGAACGCATTAGCCTGTAATACACAAGCATGGATGATCTTTTACTCTGGCAGTATATTGCTACAGCACTGATTTTTGTTTGGACTGGGTTTGTACGCTCAGGTCTTGGTTTTGGCGGTGCTGCCTTGGGTTTGCCATTATTATTGTTAGTGATTGATGATCCGATTATTTGGTTGCCCTTGATTGGCATTCATTTATTGTTTTTTAGCTCAATTACGATTGGCTTAAAGTTAGCTCATGTTGACTGGCATTTTGTTCGCCGTGCCTTACTTATTATGATTGTGCCGACCTTACTAGGCGTCTTTGGCTTGTTAACCTTACCAACCACATGGCTTGTTATATTTATTTATAGCATCACGTTATTTTATGGTGTGTGTTACTTCTTAAAGTACCAAATTCAAAGTCAAAGTGTGTGGGTAGATAGAATTTTGCTGATATTAGGCGGCTATGTCGCAGGTGTATCTTTAACTGGAGCGCCATTGATTGTGGCTGTAGCCATGCATCGCGTGTCCAAAACACAAATGCGCAATACCTTGTTTGTCCTCTGGTTGTTTCTGGTTTCAATGAAGTTATCAGTATTGGCATCGGCAGGTGTGAATTTTTGGTGGTCAACCCACCTTTGGTTATTGCCGTGTGCTGCGATAGGTCATGTGGTTGGCTTAAAATTACACCATCAACTTATTGCAGGTGATGGAGGCTATTTTAAACAGCTTATTGGCGGAGCATTGATTGTGGTTTGCCTAGTAGGACTTTTGTCACGCTGAATGATTTGTATCATGCGTTTTGTAATGCCTATGCTTTTAGGCTAGCAGGTTCTTATGGATGCTCTGGTATTATGCTTAGTTACAGAAAGTTAAGTGGTTACAAGGGTAAAAAAAATAATTGGGTGTTTTTTCGTTGATGTAAATGCCAGTAAAACAGCTGTTTTGTTGGGTCATGATCGAAACACAATCAACCATGGTTTAACGTCTTTCGATAATGATCAGGAAGGGTTGAAGGGAAAGCTGACTGGTAAAATTGAAGTTGATGATTTGGAGTTTAATGTAGCGTAGACTGGTAAAGTTCAATGGTGTGAAAGCAATCTTTAAACTACACTTAGAAGAATGTGAATGGCGATGGAAGAAAGGTGTAGATACGCTTGCCAAAGAGCTGTGGAAACTGCTTGAAAAAGAAATAGCTCTGCTAGTCTAGAGCCTTTCATATTATTAACTTTATAGGAGGTGAAATTAAGTGAATGCTTTAGCTGAAATGGTGAGAAAGAAGCTTATTGCTGGGAATATTCGCTTACCGGCACTTCCAGAGTCAATGTTTGAAGTAAAAAAAATTTTAGATGATGAAGAAAAGGGTGCGGCTGATATCGCAAAGGTTATAAAAAGTGATCAAGCACTGTCGACTGCAGTTATTCGGATTGCAAACAGTAGTAGGTTTAACTCGCGTGGTATAAAAACAAGCAATTTACCGATGGCAATTCAGCGCATTGGGGGAAAAAGAACATTTGAGGTTCTTATTGCCATCTCCAGTAAGGTTTTGTTGCAAGTTAAGGATAAACAGCTACAAGAAAACATTAGAAAATCCTTTCAGCATGCTCAAGCGGTTGCGGTTGCATCCCAAGAAATTGCACGTTGCCTTAGAGACCCAGCTTCTGAAGAAGCATTTCTTGCTGGATTTATCCATGATATTGGCTTGCCAGCAGTTATTTGTGCGGTACCGGATGAATTACTTGCGCTTTCAGTGCACGAGAGAGAATCAGTTTTAGATAGTTTGCATAGAGAAGTGGGTGGCCGGCTATTGGCGATGTGGGGCATGCCTAGTGCATTAATTGAAATTGCATCATACCATGAGCTTGAGGGTGATGACAGACCAAGTGGAAAGCTCATAGATTATGTTGATGCAGCTAATTTTCTTGTTAATCGAATGAAAACTGCAGCCTCAGGTGAAGCTGAATGTGATTTTCTTCAAAGCCCTGCCATTGCTCGCTTAGGCATGAGCGAAGCTGTTCTTATTTCTGTTGAAATGGAAGTTGAAGAGGCCGTAGAGGAGTTACAATCTGCCATGAGCTTTTAGCTGAAAATACCTTGTAGCTCTTCTAAGTCACTTTCCAATTCTACTTCTACTGCTGCCAAGTGTGTTTCAGTAATGTTTAGGCGTTGAATAGGTGGATATTTTTCAGGTGAGATGCCGGTATCAATGGCATCAAAAAGGACTTTATGATCATTTCGTTGCACCATGTAGTCAGCTGCATCGATGTAATCTATAAGCTGATCAAGCGGGCGGTCATCAGATTCAATACCGTGATGTGATGCGACTGTGGAGAAAATATCTGGCATTCCCCAGCTGTTTAACAAGCGGGCACCCATTTCACGGTGTAGATCTTGAATGACTATAAGTTGATCAGCTGGTGAACATGTTGCAAGCTCTTCTGGAACAGCACAAATCACAGCAGGAACACCGATATCATGAATGATTCCAGCTAGAAAAGCCTCTTCTGGAGAAGGTGAGCGAAGAAGAAGTGCTAACTGTTGCGCGGCAACGCCAACCATCAATGAGTGTTGCGAGACGGTGCGAAGAATCTTTTTAAGGGCTTTATTTTTTACCTGCATATGAAGCTTGCTGGAGATGGCAATAAGAAGTTGCAGTGTTTGATTTCCACCCAGACGCTGAATGGCCATAGGAAGATTGCGAATCTCATTATTATTGCCTCTAAATTTGGCACTATTTGCAATCCGCAAAACAGTGGTGGAAAAGGTTGGGTCATCTCGGATTACTTTGGCAATATCAGCAGCACCCTTGTTTTGATCGTTCACAATTTCACGAACTTTCATAACCGCTTCGGGAAGGATAGGAAGCTTAGCCTCACCCGAATTAAAACGCTCTCGGATGACCTCGGCTAACTGCGACGTTGTTAAGCTCATGCATCATCTCCCATTAATCGAACAATATCTTCTATGCTACGGTGTGAGACTGACCGAGGCGCAATTCGATAGACCTCTTCAACGGTGGTCTTACCTTTAAGTACTTTGTACAGCCCATCTTCCATAAGGGAGAGTAGGTCGGTTGTTTCACAACTGATTCTGCAAATTTCATGAGCCGGTTTTTGTGCGATAATCGACTCTCTCACAGCTTCATTGAGTACCAAAAGCTCATGCAAGGTTGTTCGGCCATGGTATCCGGTTCCATAACATGAACCGCACCCCGTTCCGCGATAGAAGGTATGATTTTTTAAGGTGTTATCATCGAATCCAATCAGCTTGGCAATGCGCTTGTTTGGCATATAAGCCTGTCTACAGTCAGGGCAAATCGTACGGATCAGTCGCTGCGCCAAAATACTGACAACAGTTGATGAAATCATGAATGTTTCAATACCCATTTCGAGAAGGCGAAGTAGTCCACCAATGGAATCTTCTGTATGGAATGTGGTTAACACTTTATGACCAGTCAAGGCAGCTTGCACAGCAACTTGTGCTGAATTGACATCGCGCACTTCGCCAAGCACGATGATGTCTGGATCCTGACGAACAATTGATTTTAATGAGTCTTCGAAGCTACGGCCGGCCTTAATGTCTACGGAGCATTGCATAATACCTTCAATCGTATATTCCACTGGATTTTCTACAGTGATAATTTTTATTGAAGATCTGTTTAGGTAATCAATGGCAGCATAAAGTGTGGTCGTTTTGCCCGAACCTGTGGGTCCAGTAATAATAATAATACCTGTAGGTACATCAAGCGCATCATGTTTGAAGCGCTCTAACACGCCACGGCTCATCTGCACTTGTTCAATACTTTTCATGCCTCCATCACGCCGGAGTATGCGCATAACCATATTTTCGCCATGTAGTGTCACATAGGTAGAGGCGCGAAAATCAACATCAATACCATTGACTTCACGTGAAATTCGACCGTCCTGATGGCGACGGGTATCCGATATGTCCATTTCGCCCAATATTTTTAGGCGGGAAGTCACACGCTGGGCCAGCACCGAGGGAAGATCCATTTTGTGGATTAATACGCCATCCATACGGAAGCGAATGCGTGTGTGTTCAGCAAGCGGTTCTATATGAATGTCACTTGCATAGTCTCGAATAGCTGAGAGTAGAATACTATCAACAATGTTGGCTACCTGATCCGATTTATCTTCTTGCTTGTCACGGGCGGTTTTCATCAGCTTATTTATGAGCGATGTGATGGTCTCTTTTGTGGCCATCGCGACAATAACTTCTTTCTCGGTTGTAGTCGCAACCTGTTTGATGGCACGGTTATCAAGCGGGTCAGCCATAAGTACGGAGACGCTTTTTTGGTCTTCACTGTACGGAAGAATAAACTGAGAGAGTAAAGTTTTTTTCGAAAATTTTGATAGGATTTTGCTGTCCACCATATCCACATCAATATGAATCATGGGAAAACCAAGGTGTTCTGAGAGAGTGTGTGTTAGCTGCCGCTCATCGATAAAACCAAGCTTAATGAGCAAGTCGCCCATTCGAATGCCGGGATACATTGGGATAGCTGCTTCTGCTTTTTCAAGTTCATCAGAGCTAATATAACCAAGTTCGCATGTAAGTATGCCGACCCTGAATTCGCGACCATGCTTACGTAATAATCGACGTTTTTCATCTTCAGAGATGATGCCTAGTTCAATAAGTATGTTAGATAAAAGCTTACTTGTGGCTAGCTTCTTTTGTATTTTTATTGCTTTACCTAACAGCTTGATGGGGGTGTCAGTATCCTCAAGTAACATACGAGCGAATTTACCACCATGGCAGCCTTCAAGCTCTGGAAGAGGGCACTCATTAAAATCTTCGGATGTTTGTTTACTCATTATAGTTACCTAGCTGGCTTATCAAGTCGAAGAGAATAAGCAAAGAATATGCCATTTCCTGCGGCATCTGCAATACATTTTAATTCTTGGAAAGAGTAGTGCAATTGCCGCCATAAGGCACCGCTCCCGAAAGACAAGGTAGGTTAAAAAAAGTTTTCCATTATGATTATGTAAGAAGAGTTTAGATGAAAAAAGTAACGCTATACAGATAGCTAAATCATGAATGCCCTTGAGTAGAATGAGGCCAGAGCTTCCGCTTCTAGGCTTTGCAGGGAGCATAGCATTCACTTTGAGCCATTCTCTAAATGGTATAGAAAATATTTGGGGGGTTACTCTTCAAGCCTAGTCTTTGTGCTGCTCACAGATTTTATATCATGTAGAAGAAGTGGCCATTAAGCATTGAAGTGCATAAAAGTGATAGATAGCATATTAATCTGCGATAGGTTTGTCACCGTCATCCTTAGGTATTGCTTTTTTTACAGGTGTTTTTCTTGTGGTGGCCTTTTTAGCTGCGGGTTTACGAGGTGTACGTTTTGTTTTGATGGGTTCCTCAACCTTTTCAGCTAATGGTTTATCGCTTGGCCAATCACCGATAGGGAAGGGTTTGTGTTCTGTGTTGAAAGTGAGGTAATTGAATACCTGATAAGCATAGGTTGAAATCTGTGCACCAAAAGATAAAACATTTTTATTTTTGTTGCCTGTGATCAGAAGCGCTAATAATTGGTATAGCACCACAATTGCGAGTACCACTTCTGCAACAGAGTAGAGTATGGCGAATAAAACCATGAAAAGAAGGCGATTCCAAACACCGCTGTTTTTGAGGTTACTTTTCAGATTATCTGTATTTGTTTGTTTATCCATAGTGTCAACTCCTAGCATAATAAAGTAACGCCTTCACCGTTAAAGCAATCATAGCCCCTATAAACTATTTGGCTATGAGTTATTTTATCCAAGTATCTTATACTCTAGATACAATATATTTTATAAAAAAGCATGTAAAGCGAGTGTTTGCAGGCTTTTTTGTTTCCTTCTTGTTTGCTCTTGTCTTAGAGTGTCCGCATGAAACAACCCTATCAATTTTATGCTGTAGTCCTTCCTGGATTGGAGCCAATAGCAACAAAAGAACTAACATCACTTTCTGCGCATGATATTCGCAGTGAACAAGGCGGGATTCGCTTTGCAGGCACACTGGATACATTGTATCGCGTAAGCTTAAGAGCGCGTTGCATCACGCGGGTTCAAGTGCGTGTTGGTAAATGTCATGCAATGACTTGGTCTGAGTTGCAACATAATGTGAGAAGCATGGCTTGGGAGCGTTTTATTCCTAAAGGTGCGAAGGTTTCTGTACAGGCGAGTGCTGAGAAATCTAAATTAATGCATACAGATAAAATTGCTGAGCATGTGTTGCTCGGTATTAAAGATGCCTTGGGCAAACGTTTGGATAAAGAGAATGGGGCTGAGCAACATGTATATGTTCACATTGCCAATAACCGTTGTGATATTCGGGTTGATGCATCAGGTGAGCGCTTGGATCGACGAGGTTATCGCTTACAAACAGCGAAAGCACCGATGCGTGAAACATTGGCGGCAGGCGTGTTGCAGTGGATGGACTGGAAAGCTGATGAGCCTTTGTTTGTTCCTATGTGTGGGTCAGGAACATTGGCGATTGAGGCTGCAATGGTGGGCCGGAAAATAGCCCCGAATACACAGCATGAGTTTCCGTTTAAAGCTTGGGATATTTTTAAAGAAAAGGCTTGGCTGCGAGTGCTAGAAAAAACCGCAGCCATGGCACAAGAAAGCTTGCCTGTAAAAATACAGGCGTCGGATGTACATGTTGGAGCGTTGAAGGCAAGCAAGGAAAATGCGCAGCGTGCTGGCGTATTGGCTGACTTGAATGTGCATCAGCAAGATGTGCATAAGTTAAAGCCAGCGAAAGGTGCAGAAGCGGGTCTGCTATTGTGCAACCCTCCCTATGGTTTGCGTATTGACATGGATGGAGAACAGTTTTATCGGGATTTAGGGCACGTGTTGCGCGATTCGTTTGTGGGTTGGCGGGTCGCTGTGATGTGTCCAGACTGGAAACATGAAAAGGCTTTATCCTTGCCTGTTCATCGACGTTTGCGTGTTAAGCATGGTGGTTTGTGGTTGGATGTTTTGGATGTATCCCCTCAAGATATGACAACTGAAAAACCAGCCTAAGCAATTGCGTCAGCTGGTTATAGAAACAGCGCCAAGGCTGGGTTATCTGATTCATTAACCCATGCATATCCCAGTGTGAGAAGGAAGCCTTCAAATGCTTGTTGATCGTGTTTGGGAACTTCCACACCAACCAAAACTCGACCGAATGCTGCGCCGTGATTGCGATAGTGAAATAAAGAGATATTCCAACGTCCTGCAATGCAGCTAAGGAAATCGAGTAGGGCGGCGGGGCGCTCTGGGAATTCAAAACGATAAAGCTGTTCATTTTGAACTTCAGTTGATTTACCACCGACCATATGCCGCATATGCAGCTTTGCGACTTCATTGTCGATCAAATCAATAACAGGGTACTGATGCTCTTCAAGTAAGTGTTGGATAGCTCGGCGTTCTTGCTCAGAAGTAATTGCGACACCGACAAAAACATAAGCACACTCTCGGCTGGATAGGCGATAGTTAAACTCTGTGATGGAGCGATCACCCAATAGTTTGCAAAAGGTTAAAAAACTACCCGGTTTTTCATCAATAGTGACGGCAAACAATGCTTCACGGCGCTCACCCATTTCGGAACGTTCGGCAACATGGCGCAAACGATCAAAATTCATATTGGCACCGCTATTGATGCAGGTGATGACTTGCCCACGTAGCTCATGCTCGCGCACATACTTTTTCATGCCTGCAACAGCGAGAGCACCAGCAGGCTCAACAATAGAACGATCTTCATCGTAAATATCTTTGATTGCCGCACATATTTCATCGGTGTCGACAAGGATAATATCATCAACATATTTCTGAACCAAGTCAAAGGTGTGTGTGCCGACTTTCTTCACGGCAACACCATCAGCAAAAATACCGACTTGTTCTAGTGTGATAAGTTCTCCAGCCTTAATCGAATCATGCATTGCGGCGGAATCGACAGGTTCAACACCAATAATCCGGGTATTGGGCGTGATTTGTTTTAAATAGGTCGCAATACCAGCAATTAAACCGCCACCACCAATAGGAACAAAAATATAATCCAAATCGGAAGGTGCTTGGCGTAATACCTCCATTGCAATAGTACCCTGCCCAGCAATGACCAAAGGGTCATCATAAGGATGGATATAAGTCATATTTGTTTGCTGGCGTAATTCATCGGCATGGGCACTGGCATCGGAATAGGAATCACCGCAAAGAACCACGCTTGCACCATACGATTCAACTGCCTTCACTTTTATTTCTGGCGTGGTGCGAGGCATCACAATGGTGGCTTTGATATTTAGCTTTTTAGCAGAAAAAGCCACGCCTTGGGCATGGTTGCCTGCGGATGCACAAATAACACCATTTTGCTGTTCAAGCTCACTCAAATGCGCGATTTTATTATATGCTCCTCGCAATTTAAATGAGAAAACAGGCTGTAAATCTTCACGTTTTAATAACACCTCATTACTCAATCGCGCAGAAAGTTTGGGCGCGATTTCTAGGGGCGTTTCAATGGCAACGTCATATACGCGTGCGTGTTCGATGGCTTCAAGGTAGAACTTCGGCATGGGCAATCTTCTACCATGAGAATGAATGAAATCAAAATTGTTGAGCAATTAGACCGTGGTTTGGCATATGCTGAAGCATGTTTTGAGACGTTTAGCATGGTGCAAGGGCAAGTCTTTGAACGCGCTAAACATCAGCGCCGTTTACAAGCTGCTTTGAAAACATATGGATTGATATGTACCGATAAGGAAGTAAAACACTGGTTTTGTCAGGCAATCGCTGCGGCGGTTGCACAAGGCAACCATATGATGGTGCGCTTAACTGTATCAATGGGTGATGCGGAATGGGGCTTGCTTCCAAAGATAAGGCGTGATTTGCATGTGCAAGTACAAATAATGCCTTTTATGCCGCCTCAAGCATCACATTTGCAAACAGTAACCTGGCCATTTCCATTACGTGAAAAACGGGTGAAATATACATCGGATTATGCGGAAAGCTTAAGGGCGATACAGCAATGGCAGTTACCCTCAGGGGTGCAAGCACTGATTTGCTCATCGCATGGAGGTGTGTTGAGCACATTAACTGCAAATATTGCCTTATATCGTGATGGGCAATGGTACACACCACAAGGTCTGGGTGTTTTACACGGTGTGATACGGCAATTTTTATTGCGACAAGGTATATTGCAGGAGGCTATTTGTCCGATTGAGTGGTTGGGCAATTGTGAGGCAATGGTCTATATGAATAGCGGGGTATTTGTGCAGCCTGTAGTATCTATCAACCAGCGTGAATTGAGTGACAGGCATCCTGCTATAGATGAATTATACAATAGCTTTAATGGCTTGCCCGGTGTGCCATGGCTTGGGGGACGGGATGAATAAGTGGCTGAAAATATTGTTGGGCTTAAGCGTACTTCTTTTGTGTGCTATGTTATTTGTTTGGCAGCAGGTGTATAACAAACATAATATAACTGAGGTCTCGCTGGTTGTTTCTCAAGGTACATCATCGTATGCAGTAGCAGATGCGCTGCAGAAAAAAAATGTGATTGATTCAGCATGGCTCTTTCGTGTGATAGCCCGATTAAGTGGTGCTGCAACTCAGATTAAGGCAGGGGAATACGCATTTTCTGGTGAGATGAATGTGCTGGATGTGCTGGCTAAATTGGTTGCAGGTGATGTGCAGTTGTATCATATAACCATTCCAGAAGGCTTGCGTACACAAGAAATATTACAGATATTAGCTAAACATACGGGGCATAAATTAACAGTTTGGCAGAGTACACTTAAGATGCTTTTGAATGACAAGGAGGAAGAAGGGCGTTTGTTGCCTGAAACATACACTTATAGCCGCCCTATACAGCCAAAAGTCATATTAACCAGTATGATAAAAGCACAGCAGTCTATTCTTAATCAGATTAAGCCCGAATCAGTAGAAAAAACGCGTGTTATAGCATCTATTATCGAAAAAGAGACTGCTTTGGATAAAGAACGACCGCTTGTGTCGGCAGCCATTCATAATCGTCTACGCTTGGGCATGCCATTGCAAATGGATCCGACAGTCATTTACGGCATTTGGAAGCGTGATGGTGTATTTTCAGGTAATATCCGTAGAAAGGATTTGAAGACAGATACGCCTTGGAATACTTACACACGCAGATCCTTGCCTCCAACACCTATTTGTAATCCAGGTGCCGCAAGCTTGCGTGCAGCAGTAAATCCGGCAGATGTGAGTTACTTATATTTTGTGGCTGATGGTAGTGGAGGGCATGCTTTTGCATCGACATTGGCAGAGCATCAAGCCAATGTAAGAAAATGGGTCAAGCTTGAACGAGCGGCGCATGGCGGGAAGAAAACCAAATGAAAGCTTCAGATGTATGGGTGATCGAATTGAATGTGCCTCCTAGCAGGGCATTGATGTTACAAGCATGGTTATTGGGTGAGGATGGTTTGGGCGTGATTCGTTGTCTTGATAGTGAGAAAAAAAAGCAACAACTCTGGACAACAGTATGTCAGAAAGAAGATGTGTATGGCTGGTTAAAAAGTTTGCCTGAAGTGTTTGAAATTACAGGGCAATGGCTGTGGAGGGAAAGATGATTAACAGGGGTCGTTTGATTACATTTGAAGGTGGTGATGGTTGTGGAAAAAGCACACAATTAAAGCTGACAGCAGATTGGTTGAGAGGGAAGGGTAAGGATGTGCTTGAGACACGGCAGCCAGGAGCGACTGCTTTGGGTATAGAGATTCGTTGTTTATTGTTATCAGGCGCATTTGTACCTGTACCAGAATGTGAATTGTTATTATTTCTGGCGGATAGGGCGCAACATGTGCAAGAGGTGATTAAACCTGCTCTGGAAAATGGACAATGGGTATTGTGTGATCGCTATTCGGATTCTACACAGGCATACCAACTGGCAGCGCGTGGTTTGGCTGCGGGTGTGGATTTAAAGCCCATGCTAGCGTTTGCTGAAGCTGGTTGTGTGCCACAGCAAACATTCTGGTTGGATGTTCCTGCGGAAATAGCCTTGAAGCGGGTACGTGCTCGTACCAATATGGGGGAGGAAAGTACGCGTTTGGATGAAGAGGCATTATCTTTTCATGAACGCGTACATGCAGCATTTATGGAGATTTGTCAGCAGTATTCAGAGCGCATGGTGCGTTTGGATGCAGCGAAGAATGTTGAAGAAATTCAAAAGCAAATTCAAAAGTACCTTGAGGTATCTTGAAGCATGGTTAGCTGCATGAATAATGCTGTGTTAGGGCACGATGGGGCGGCTCAACGATTTGCGACGCTCATGCAGCAAAATAAATTGCCACATGCATGGTTGTTGCATGGTTTGCGCGGTGTGGGCAAGGCAATGTTGGCAAAATCGCTGGCTGGAGCTTATTTGTGTGAATCATTAACGAGTGATGGACTTGCCTGTGGGCAGTGCCATGGCTGTCATATGTTGGCGGCAGGCTCGCACCCTGATTTTATGCCGTTGGGTATTCTTTGGGATGAGAAAAAAAAGAAGTTTAATCGTGATATTCGTGTGGGACAGGTGCGTGATGCCTTATCCTTTTTATCTCTTTCGGGAATGCAAAGCCGAAGGCGCGTGGTGCTTTTGGATGATGCTGATGCCATGAATGGACAGGCCGCTAATGCGCTTCTTAAAGGTTTGGAAGAGCCTTCTTCGGGTAGTTTGTTGGTCATTGTTTGCCATGATATTACTCGTTTACCTGCAACGATTCGCTCACGTTGCATGTTGGAGCATTGCACGGCATTGAATGAAAATTATATGCAACAAGCCCTTAACAACATGGCATTAACTGAAAATATTGTGCCACTGGCGACAGAGCTTGCGATGGGTCGCCCCGGCCATATTACGGTGTTGCAGGATGATGATGTGGCAGAGGCATGTTTGCAGTGGTTTAAACAGGCTGGGGATATATCGCGTGCAGATATTGGGGTGATGAACGATACTTTGACAAAATATATTCAGGTGATTCCGCATGATTTAATCATTGCAATTTTGATGCTGTCATTGCAGGAGAAATTACAACAACCAGCTGTTACGTACACTAGCAAGCAGTATGTTTTTCAGTCTGCACAAGCGCTATTGGCATGGCCTACAGATGTGATTCGCCATAGCTTGAGGCCTGTCCCCGCATTAATTTCTCGAATATTGGATATGCGAGGAGCCTTAAAAGCGCAGTAGAAAAAGTGATTTGAGCAGTGCTGGGGGCCAATTCGTTTAGATCAGCCATCATTATGTCTGAGTATGATGTTTTAAGCTGGACAAGCCTATTCGAGGTCTCCCGATTCTTCGAGCTTTTCCTGTATTTTTGTTAAAAGCTCATGAACTTGTAATGGTTTGCGTAAGGTAGCGCAGTGTTCAATGGAGGCTGCGGCGTTTAATTCTGTTTGTTCACCATAACCTGTTTGGAAGATAATGGGGATAGTCGCATTGATGCCGCGAATTTCTTTAGCCGCACTAACACCGCCTTTGATAGGCATCACGACATCCATGATAATGGCTGCAATGCTGCTCTGGTTTTCAAGAAATATATTCACGGCTTCTTGACCATTGCTGGCTTGCAAGGTCTTGAATCCAGATTCTTTAAGAATTTCATCCAGAACATGGCGTAGCTGTTCATCATCATCCACTAATAAGATGCTTTGCCCTTTGCCTTGGTTAAAGTTCCCTTCATTGGCAATAAGTTGAAGCTCGGACACTTTATGGTTAGGGATGTAAATAGATATGATTGTACCCACACCGAGTTCACTCTCAACAGCAATCAGACCATGGTGATTTTGAATAGCACCGTAGACCATGGCAAGTCCTAAGCCAGTGCCTTCACCGACAGTTTTTGTGGTAAAAAATGGATCGAATATTTTATTGATATGCTCTTGTGCAATGCCATAGCCATTATCCTCACAACGCAGACATTGCCACTCACCCGCTCTGTGGCTATTTGTGTAATCTAACAACATTTCTGGGCTGGGATCTTCTTGGTTTAAGGTAAGATTTATTTTAGGGCTTGAAACATTGCCCACAGCATCTTGGGCATTATTCACTAAACTTAGAATCACTTGTTGTAATTGGTGAAGGTTCCCTTGTATATATGAATCCTTTACGGCAGGAGAGTAGTCCAAAGTAAATTGAATATTTTCAGGTAAGCTATTCTCCGCAAGTTTGCTAGCCTCTTTTAAAAATGCCAGCATATTTATAGGGTTCATATCTGGGCTATCTTGACGTGAAAAGGTTAACATTTGTTGAATCATACTAGCCCCATGGTGTACAGCTTTCTCCATGGTTTGAATGCGCGACATACCTTTTTCATCACCTTGCACTTTTTTCCTCATCAAATAGAGGTTGCCAAGGATGGTTGCTAGGAGGTTATTAAAATCATGGGCGATACCGCCCACCATAATTGCCACCGCTTCCATTTTTTGAGCTTGCATGATTTTATGCTGTAGTGCTTCATCACTGGTTAAATCTTCATGCACGGCAACAAAGTGTGTGACTTTCTGTTGTGCGTTAAACATGGGGGCAATGGACATATAAACAGGAAAAATAGTACCATCTTTATGCCGATTCATAATTCGCCCTGACCATGGGTTTCCACTTTTGAGTGTTTGCCATAAGTTTTGGTAAAATTCTTTGGACTGTTGTCGACTATTTAAAATAGCGGGTGTTTTACCCAGTGCTTCCTGTGCGTTATAACCCATAATACGTGTAAAACTTTGGTTGACATATTGAATGACACCATTGGGGTTTGTGATAAAAATACTCTCTTGAATGGTGTTAATTGTTTTCTTTAACAGTTGGGACTCTAATTCGGATTTTTTACGCCTAGAAACATCGCGAAATACGGATATCACCACTGTTTTCCCTTGATGCTTGCTAATACTACAGCTCATTTCCACCCACACGCTTTTTCCATCATGGCGTATTAAGCGCTCTTCGATAGCGGTAAGCTTTGTACTTGGGTTTTGGTAGAGGTTATCTATATGTTGGTTAATCGTTGCTTGAGAGTTAGGGTGTATTAGATCCATTAGCGGCAGTTCGACAATGTCATGCTCAGAATCCCAAGCAAGTAGCTCAAGAGAGGCAGGGTTGGCAAAAAGAATATGATCTAGATGATGAATAATGACGGCTTCTGGTATGGCATGCATTAGCTTCTGGTAATAATTTTCATTATCTGTGGATACTTTAGGTGTATGTTTGCTGCCATGTTGTAAGGACTTGCCAGAGAGGTGTTCGATAACACGTTCAAGCGTGAGCAAACCTTCTAATTCATCATGCTTATTGATAATGGCAAGCTGACGAAGTTGGTGGTCGAAGAGGAAGTCAAATGCCTCTTGCAGTGGCATGGACAGTTCAAGATGAGCTAGCGAATTTGATGGTATGTGGGCTGCCAAGATAGTCGCTTGTGGATCAATATTTTGTTGTTGAATTAGTGTAATATTATCTTTGTTTAACACGCCCAAAGGTTTGCTATCTTGCATAACAATAATTGCACTGAAGGTCTGTTGATCCATAAGCTGGCTGGTGCTTGAAAGCAAACTGCCTATTTGAGCTGTTGGAACATTTCGTAGCAATATGTCGGCAATGGTTATAGCCATTTATTTCACCCCTTTATCAATGACAATCCTATCAAATATTGATATCTGTACTTCATCCTTAGAAGGTTTCAGTTTTTGTGAATCTGGCTATTGCTTCCTGCAGGCTCTAACACCCGCATCTTGCAGGTCTGTGTGGTCGAAGTAGTAAAAAATGACCTTCTATCTGTTTGAATTATCAATAAGTTTAACCCAATATGCTTATGAAGGCACGATAATTAATAATGCAACCTATTATAACCATTGAACATTTACCATGATGTGATTTTAATCACCTTGTTTTTTGGGTGGCGCAAACCTTTAAAGTAATGCTGCTGTGTAATCTATGAAAAAATGTATGGTTCTTTTCGTGCTTAAATAACGCTATACTTGCCCGACTTCTATCCCCTAAGGATTTCTAGTCGCATGCAACCATATTATGTTTCAACACCAATTTATTATGTGAATGATGAGCCGCACCTAGGCCATATGTACACGACTATTGCAGCTGATGTCTTGGCACGGCATGAACGTTTGTCTGGGAAAGATGTCTTTTTTGTAACGGGCACAGATGAACATGGTCAAAAAGTGCAGCAAGCGGCTGAAGCACGTGATGTTGAGCCGATTGATTTAGCGGATAAGGTTGTTGAGCGTTATGAAAGCCTGTGGCCTGAATTATCAATCTCACATAATGATTTTATTCGTACCAGTTCAGAGCGTCACCACAAAGCGGTGCAAGCCATGTGGCGACGTTTGGAAAATGCAGGTGCTATTTACAAAGACTTTTATGAAGACTGGTATTGTGTGCCTTGTGAAACTTATTGGACTGAAACCCAGCTCAAAGAAGCTGAGTGCTGGGAATCACATAGCTGCCCAGATTGCCAGCGTGATGTCGAAAAAATTCAGGAAGAATCTTATTTCTTCCGTTTAAGTGCATTTCAAGAGAAGTTAATTGCTTATATCAAGGAAAACCCTGATTTCATTGCACCTGAATCGCGCCGCAATGAAGTATTGAGTTTTGTGGAAGGTGGTTTGCGTGATTTATCAGTGTCGCGGACAACCTTTTCGTGGGGGATTCCCGTTCCAGGTGATGAAAAACATGTCATTTATGTGTGGATTGATGCGCTGACCAACTACCTCACTGCTGCAGGTTTCCCAGAGCAAGAAAATCCCAAGTATTGGCCGGCCGATGTACAATTGATTGGTAAAGACATTTTGCGTTTTCATGCCGTTTATTGGCCCTGTATGTTGATGGCAGCTGGCTTGCCATTACCCAAACGCATTTTTGCGCATGGTTGGTGGACTGTGGAAGGTGAAAAAATGTCCAAATCAAAGGGTAATGCGTTACGTCCTGCGGATCTTCTGGCAACTTATGATGCGGATGTATTGCGCTACTTTTTATTGCGTGAAGTCCCTTTTGGTCAGGATGGTGATTTTTCTGTAGAGTCTTTGAAAAGCCGTTATAATTCAGAGCTTGCCAATGATGTCGGAAATTTACTTAATCGTTCGCTGGCAATGCTTAAGAAATATAATGGCAGTGTGCTCGGTGAAAGAGGTGAAGAGCTAGATATGGATCGCGCTTTGATTGCAGATGTGGATGCTATGCAACGCGATGTGGATGCGCTGTTGAGCCGTCAGGCTTTTCATTTGGCATTGGAGCGAATCAATAAGGTTGTGAAGCATGGTAATCGTTATGTGGAAGATAATGCACCGTGGGGATTGGCGAAAGTAGGGGATACGGCTCGTTTGAACACAGTACTGTATCATTTGGTTGAAACTTTGCGTTTGGTGGCCGTCCAATTATCACCCTTTATGCCTGAGAAAATGGCAGAGATGCTAACTCAGATCATGAATGAAGATATGAAGGTTGATGACTTAAGGTTGCTCGATTGCGCAGGTTGGGGGCAATTAAAAGTAGGGCATGCATGTCAGCCTCCGGCGCCAGTTTTTCCAAGAATGGATACATAAGCCCTTGCCAAGAAAATTTGTACAGCGTTGGATGCCTGATCAAAAAGTGATTCGGGAACATAAGGCATTGCGTTGTTTCGGACGTTTACTGCACAATCCAAGCCTGTGGCATTTAAACCGACACTCTTTGGCGAAAGCTTTTCTCATAGGGCTTTTTTGTGCCATGCTACCCATTCCATTTCAAATGATTGTTGCTGCAGCTGGTGCAATTTGGTTGCATGCTAATTTACCTGTATCTGTTGCACTGGTATGGCTGACGAACCCTTTAACGATGGCACCTATTTTCTACTTGGCATATAAAGTGGGTGGTTGGTTATTACAACTTCCTGAACAAGGATTTCATTTTGAAGCCTCTCTTGATTGGGTTATGCACAGTATGCTGCTGATTTGGCAGCCATTCTTATTGGGATGTTTTGTGCTAGGATTGTTTGCTGGCGTGCTGGGTTATTTCGTGGTGCAGTGGTCATGGCGTGCGAAAGTCATACACCAGTGGGAAAAACGTCACCGTTCATAATGCCTGTACTTGACGCACGTTTGGCGATTTTAGCGTCGGTTCATGAGCAGTATGGTAATTATTTTGATATGGATGTGATGTCTGTATCACCTTGGTTGCCTGTATCAGGCGGTAGCATCAACCAAACTTATTGGGTGAATATGGGCTTGAAATCACTGTTTGTGAAGTTTCATCAAGCGCAATACCTGCCTATGTTTGAGGCCGAAGCAGAAGGGCTAAAAGCTTTGCGTGCGGCAATGGTCATACGAGTGCCAGAGGTGTATGCCTGTGCTTGTGATGATAGCGTTAGTTGGTTGGTGATGGAGTATATCCCGCTGGCCTCACACAATCGTGCATCTGAAAAGATATTCGCGCAACAGCTTGCAAGTATGCATCGATGTATGGGTGATTCGTTTGGTTGGTTTCGTAATAATACGATTGGCTCGACACCACAAATCAACACGCTTGATAATGACTGGCAAAATTTTTACCGAGAGCATCGCTTGGGTTACCAATTAAAGCTTGCTCAGCGCCATGGTTTTGCTGCGAGCTTGCAAAATAAAGGCGAGCAATTGCTCGCTGATTTACATGTATTTTTTACAAATTATAAAGCACAACCTTCTTTATTACATGGTGACCTTTGGTCTGGAAACCATGCTATAGATGATGAAGGAAACCCCGTGATATTTGATCCGGCGGTGTATTATGGTGATCGCGAGGTTGATATAGCGATGACAGAACTCTTTGGTGGTCTTTCTCATGGTTTTTATGCGGCATACCATGAGGCTTATCCACTGGATGTAGGGTATCAAGTGCGTAAAATACTATATAACCTGTATCATATTTTGAATCATGCTAATTTGTTTGCGGGCTCTTATGTGCAGCAAGCAGAAAGCATGATGGACCAACTATTAGCTGAGTATTAAATCCATATTATTCAAGGTTTTCGATAGTCATGGCATACACACAGTTTTTTCCCTGTTTTTTGGCTTTATAGAGGGCTTTATCTGCGAGATGAATCAATGATTCGCCATCAGTTAGTTTACAGGCACTGAGTGTGGCAAGGCCAATAGAAACGGTAATTTCTATGCTGGGGCATTCGGCAATGCGGATGGATTGAATGTTTTCTAAAATACGACGGCAAATTTTTTCAGGGATATTGTTTTTAGTAGCCTTATCAAAGGGTAGGGCTGCAATAAATTCATCGCCGCCAAAGCGCGCAAAAATATCATAACTACGTAGGGCATGTTGAATCTTCCCAGCAACTGCTTGTAGCACTTTATCACCTACTTGATGACCGTGTAGATCATTGAGATGCTTAAAGTGATCCAAATCAAAAAACATGCAGCTTAGTTGGCTATCAGGCAAGCGTTTGATGCGCGCAATCTCTTGTTCCAGTCGAATGTTAAAATAGCGGCGATTGTAACTATCAGTCAGCACATCATGAATAGTCTGCGCTTCAAGCTTTTGATGATTCCCTAGTGTCTTTAAGGTTAGCTTCAACTGTGTTGCCGCTATAGTGAGTAATTTTTTCTCTTCATCTGAAGCATCACCATCGAGTTGAATAAGTAGAAGAGCTACCAGCGTAGCATTATCAAACAGTGGGATGGCGACATTAAACTCATGATTGACCAAAGGCACGCTTATGGGCGGGTTGAGTAATTCAAAATATTGATGGGATGTATCGCGTTGATCAAAGCCTTGGAATCGATGCAGCAGTTCACTGGTAAATTCAGGGGGCATATAATCGGGAATGTTTGTATCAAGAATACCAAAGCTTTGGCATTCATCATCACTGAGGATAAATGCCAATGACTTACGGGCTAGAAGGCTGTTATGAATATCCTGAATTGTATGCTGCAAGACATCGGGTGTATCATTGTGTGTGCCTAATTTGAGTGAGGTATCCAACATGCTGTTAAGTAAGTTGAGGCGAAAATTCTGTGATTGAATGGTGCCTTTATCCCTATGATTACTACACACTACATCAAAGAGTAAACGAGCACTATTCCCTGATATAACCTCAATATGCGGGCGTTTTTTCCATTTTTGAATAATTGCAGTAACATCGGCATAGCCAGTCACATCAATAATGATATCACCATCAAATTCGGCGATACTGATTTCGATGCTGGTGGAGGTCGGTATATTGTAAGCACGGGCGGCTTTAATAGCTGGGGCATTGGAATCAATATCTATAATACGGTCAATGTGTATTAAATCTCGGCAGTGTTTGAAGATGTCTAGAATAGCTAAGCCACCCTGCCCACCGCCAATGATGAGAACATGAATGTCACCTTTTTTAAGTTTTATGGTTGCTAATTCTTCAGGGCGTTGCTGCATGCTGACTCCAATGACTATGAGAATACTAGGCTATATTGGTGAGGAAATCGACTCTTCATGAATGGGGTAGGTAATATTAACTTTTCCATGTGTTTTATTAGAAATGACGGTTTCAAGGTTTTTTTTAACCTTTAATGGGACCAAAAGGCTCATTTTAGTCTCTTCTTTATAAGATAAACTGCAAACTTCTACGTTATACTTTTCAAGCCAATGCCGTATTTGGCTTTCTAATTTATAAGGAAAGCATATTTCTGCAGGAATGGTTGCGACAACTTTCTTCAAAGCCAATGCATCGATACTGAGTTGCACGCTGCTGGAATAAGCGCGTACCAAACCACCAGCCCCCAGTTTAATGCCCCCAAAATAACGACTAACGACGACTACAATTTCTCCGATGCTCTCATTAATCGCTTTATGTTGTAATACGTTCAACATGGGTTTACCTGCTGTGCCTGACGGTTCACCCGCATCAGAGAATCCGCGTTCGATGGATTCGGTGGGGTGGCCTGCAATATAAGCCCAGCAATTATGCCGAGCATCAGAGTATTGCTCTGATATTTTCTGAATAAATGCTTGGGCATTGGCTTTGTTCTCTGCATGCCCGATGTTTGTAACAAAACGGCTTCGCTTAATTTCCTGCTCGATACACGTGTTTTTTAAAGGAATATAATAATCATTATTCATGATTTGAAGTTAAATACTCTAGTAAACTGTATAATACTTTATGCGCGTTTTCAAAATATATTAAAGGTGTTTGGGTAAGCTCACCTTCGCTTTGGACATAGGTTTCAGGCAGCAGCTCATGACGACAATGAGTAATGATTGATTGCATGGCATAGCTATTCATTTCGATATGAAATTGTAAACCAATAGCACGACCAACTTGAAAAGCTTGGTGGTTACAAGCCTCACTATAAGCCAAGTGAGATGCTTCTGCAGGCAAGTCAAAAGTCTCGCCATGCCAGTGCATAGCATTAAACTGGCTAGGAAACTGGAATTCTGAAGTGTTATCGCATTGAGGTTTTGCTTGAACTGGGAACCAACCAATTTCTTTATACTTATTTGGGTAAATATTTGCCCCAAGAGCCGAGGCAATCAGTTGTGCACCCAAACATATGCCAAGTATGGCTTTATTGCTTTTCATGGCTTGTTTAAGCCATAGTTTCTCTTGGACTAGCCATGGGTAGTGTTTTTCATCTAAAACACTCATTGAGCCACCCATAACAATGATGAGGTCAATGCTATGCAATTCTGGTAAAGATTCATCCTCATAAAAACGGGTGTAAGTGATGTCGTAACCTGCGGCAATAAGCCAGGCTTCAATGGCAGCTAGCCCTTCAAATGGAACATGTTGTAAACAATGGGCACGTAACATGGGGCTAGTCGTTTAGTGTAGCAGTAACCGGCGCATGATCAGAAAACCAGTTGTCTGTATAAACCGAGAATTCAGTGAATTTCTTGGCAGTTTCAGGGGTGCAGATATGATAATCGATACGCCATCCGACATTGTTTTCACGCGCCTTTCCACGGTTAGACCACCATGAATATTGCTCTTTTTCAGGGTAAATACTGCGAAATACATCAACAAAGCCTTTTTTATCAAATAACTCATCCATCCAAGCGCGCTCTTCGGGTAAAAAACCTGAGTTCTTTTTGTTTCCTTTCCAGTTTTTTAAATCAATATTGTTATGGGCGATGTTAATATCACCACATAAAATTATTTCACGCCCTTGCTCTTTCAAGCTGCTGATAAAAGGCAAGAAACGCTCTAAAAAGGTCATTTTAACAGCTTGCCGCTCATCCGAGCTAGAGCCAGATGGGAAATAGGCGCTAATGACGGATAGGTTCCCAAAATCCACTTGCACAAAACGCCCTTCAGCATCCATATCCGACCAATCGGTATCCGGATTGATGCTTGCCAGTCCGATATAGACGGCATCAGGTTTTTGGCGCGTATAGAGTGCAACACCCGAATAACCTGCCTTTTCAGCAAAGTGATAATGGTGGTGGTAGTCATCTGGTTTAGCTTCATCAGGGATTTGATGCGCATGTGCCTTTAATTCTTGCAGACAAAGAATATCTGCATCTTGTTTGCCGAACCAGTCCCAAAAACCTTTACGTGTTGCAGCACGAATGCCATTCAAATTTGCCGTGATAATTTTCATGCAGGGATTATGCAGAGAAGTAAGATAAGTGCAAAAGAAGGATGGCAAAGTGATGCATTATAAAGCGAAAAATAACTTGTCCGTTTAACGACAATTATAATATTCTATTTTGCTGGGTGGGTACGGGGGAAATAACTATCAAGGATAAACTGGTATGGCGTACACTCACACTTCTCATTGAGAGTATTTGACTCGCCATCTTGAGCAAGCGCTACTGCCTTTATGTGCTTATTTATGAGGGCAGAGTCTTGAATCCATATAAACCGAAGCGGTCATTCTAATGGCTATTCTACAAAGCATATATGTAAATGGCATGGAGAAGCAATATCGAGTTTATTTTTACTCACTATAATGAATACTTTGTTGTATATGGTTACAAGCATAATAATATCATTGTTGGGTAAGTATAGTATCATTGGCGTATGGGGATAATGCCCTTTTATTTACTATTTTTTAGAGGTATTTAGATATTACGATTCTTTTAGCAATAGCGGCGATGATTGTTGGTATTATGTTACTGGTTTGGAGTGCGGATCGTTTTGTCGATGGGGCTGCTTCAATAGCTAAAAATTGGCATGTACCACCGATGGTGATTGGTTTAACCATTGTGAGTCTTGGTACATCGCTGCCAGAAATGCTGATTGCAGCGATGGCAGCGATGGATGGCAGTCGCGATCTTGGTATTGGTAACGTGTTAGGTTCAAACATTGCGAACATTGCTTTGGTACTTGGTATGACTGCCATGGTTGTGCCTTTAACTGTGAAGTCCATGACACTACGCCGTGAAATGCCCGTATTGCTTTTAGTAACATTCCTTGCTTTTGCATTGATGGCAGACGGAACATTGAGCTTTATGGATGGCTTGGTATTGCTTGTAGGTTTGGTATTAATGCTTGTTTGGATGGTGCGTACGGCTTTGCATGATAAGTATGATCCGTTGGTTCAGGAAATGACAGAAGCCATTCCGGAAAGCATGGATATGAAAAAATCGCTAATGTGGTTTATTGTCGGTTTGCTACTGCTTATTATTAGCTCGCGGATAGTGGTGTGGGGCGCTGTAGAAATAGCTCATTTTTTCGGAGTAAGTGACCTTGTTATTGGACTAACGATTGTTGCAATTGGCACCAGTTTACCAGAGTTAGTAGCTTCTATTGCCAGTGCTTTAAAAAATGAAGCTGATTTAGCGATTGGTAATGTTATTGGCTCAAATATGTTTAACTTATTGGCAGTGTTAATGATGCCGGCATTGATTGAGCCAGGGGTGTTTGCTTCACAAGCGTTGTTGCGTGATTTTCCAGTGGTGTTGTTGTTTACGGTTGCGTTGGTTGTATTAACCATTGGCAGTAAGTCTCGCACTATTGGTCGCTTTAAGGGTGCTTTGTTGGTATCCAGTTTTGCGGGTTATCTATACCTTCTGTACTTACAAGCCTAGAAGGGGCTGTAAATAGCATATTATTCAGGTACAACGATATTCAGGCTACTTAGCAAATAGTAGTAAGCCACGATGGTTAAGATTCCAAGGCCTAAAACAATTAAAGTACGATATTTTAATCCATGACGATGAGTCTTTTTACACGCTTTGTGGGATGCGACATCCATCATTTCATCGCCAAAAAATATGGATAGAAAGGTACCCAATGCGCTGATGATTAAAATACTCCAATATGGATAAGGTTCAGATAAAATATGTTTTAACAGCTGGGTTAGAAAGGTTAAGTCATATGTGTTGGGTGCTGTTGCCAGCATAAATATATTAATTCCTACAGCAACAAACCATAGCACAGCCTGTGAGGTTGCCATTTTAACCTTAAATAATAGTCGAATTGGAAAAGCAAGGATGAAACCACCATCAGCAATGGGTGTACATAATACGAAAAAGCTCCAAGTTAATAATGAAACCCCAAAACCTGTTGAGGCATCGTACTTCCAGCTCATGTATAAAAAATAAGCCACAAGGATGCATGAAAGTGTCAGAAATTTTAATAAGACTTCTTTGTGTGTCTCATGCTTATGGTGAAAATTGATAGCATGATTTTTGATTTTAAACATCAAGCTCTCCGCTAACTTACACTGGGTTTTATTGTGCCAAATTATTTAACTTATCTTTACCAGAAGCCCATAAAAAAGCCGATTTCATGCGTTGTAAAGTTGATAATTCTCTTGATTTTTCATATTTTAGTAAAAAACTATTAAATTCTTCAGTTAAGCTATTTAGGTTATCTTTTCCTTCTTTGGGGTAGGGGGGGTGGCCACAGTTTTCAAAGTGGATGTCTGATGTGCTTTTTTCGACCTGCATTTTCACAACTTTTTGACGATCTGCATAAAGCTCAGGTTCACCTTCTGCACCCATGAAAATCAATGAGCGAGGTTGAGCCAATAAAACGTTGGCTTCAGCCATATAATTGGCATAAGGGGTATGGAAAAAACCATTAAGTTGACCTTCGCATTGCATGGGGTTCAATAATCGTGCAACGGTGTTAGCGAATGAGCGGACACCCAACTGTGGACGTTGCTGATAAATACGATGCAAGTTGGGGGATATTTCTGCCAAATCCATATAAACCAAACCATCACTTTGCATGATGCTTTGTGCTTGGGCTAAAGAATTGGCACGTTGAACACCCTGCGTTTGAAGAATCTGCCAGGCGGTAATCCTTCCTTCGATATGCTCGACACCATGTACGAATATGGGAATGCCCGCATCGCGTGATTGTAGTGCGGCAGCAAGATAAGCATGAGCTGCTCTACGTTTACCCGCATAACAGGGTAAATCTACCGCGCCTTGAATGGGAGAAAGTGAGCTAAAGAGAGGTGTATGTTCACGTGTGGCTTGAACAAAGCCTGCTAACTCAGCCGAAGTCTCACCTTTCATACGTTGGGCAATAAGGAATGCACCCAGCTGTAGTAAATTTGCGTCAGGCTTGAGTAATTGGGCGAAAATGAACCGAGATTCTTCTTGGCTTAAATGTTCGGAGCCATGTTTTCCGCGCGCAACACGCTTGATCAGCCGTGCAATATCACTTGAATCAGTCATGTTTGCGAACCACACCGATTACAATCCCTAGAATTTGAAGCTCTTCATTCTTAATATAAATAGGTTGTAAATCAGGGTTGGCAGGTTGCAAGCGAATGCCATCCTTTTCGATGTAAAATCTTTTAAGGGTCACGCTATCGCCATTAATCATGGCCACGACCGACTGCCCATTTTCAGCAGTGTCACGTTTTTCGACAATGATAATGTCGCCATCTTCAATATTATCATCAACCATAGAGTTGCCGCGTACACGCAGGGCATAGCTTGATTTTCGTACCATACTTGCAGGTACAGAAATACTTTCTTTGTACTCAAACAAGTCCATGGGTTGACCGGCTGTTACTTCTCCAAGCAATGGAATATCCATCATGGCATCGGGCTCGATATCAATAGCTTCAATATATGGGTTGCCTGTATCTGTCGCCCCTGTTTGTTCAGACCATAAAGGGCGATCTTTTTTTGGAATAAGAATATGAATATCAGCCATGGTTATTTCTTTCCCCATACATCTTTTGGAATACTGCGAGGTGATGTTTTTTTAGCGTGTTTTGTTGCTTTGGACTCTTGTTCTTCGGAGCTGGGAACACCTTCGTTGAGGTAGATTCCATCGCTTTCCAAGCGAATGAATTTTTTCTTATAAAGTGTGCCAATTGCCTTCTTAAACAGCCCTTTACTCATACTTAAATAGCTAAAAATTTCTTCTGGGGAACTTTTATCAGTTAAAGGCAAGAAATTTGCATTTAACTTTAATTCTTTAAGGATACCTTCTGCCGTATCATCAAGTTTTTCGCGGGTATTGAGGTGCATGGCAACATCAATTTTTCCATCATCACGTATATTTTTAATAAAACCTTGGAAACGCTCACCACGTCTTAGCGGGCGACTAACCCGTTGCTCATGCAATAGCCCCCAATGGGTATGATTGATGATGACTTTATAGCCCAAGTCGGTCTTATTGGCATTAAGCAGGGATACTTCTTGGCCAATTTTAAAGTCGTCATCACTATCTTGAAAAAGAAAGCGATCCAGTTTGGCTGATGCTGCGACACGGCTACTTTGATCATCCAAGTATAAATGGACGACATACGATTTTCCTTCTTCCATAGGTGGTTTTTGCTGGTTGAACGGAACCAATAAATCTTTCATTAAGCCCCAATTGAGAAATGCACCTGCTTGATTGGTGGCAATGCATTTGAGGTAAGCGCACTCATTAACCATGGCATAGGGTGTTTCGGTGGTAGCGATGACACGATCTTCGGAATCATGATAAAGGAAAACATCTACATCATCGCCGATGTTACAGTTGGCTGGCACATAACGTGTGGGCAATAAAATTTCACCGAGCTTGCCGCCATCAAGGTATAAACCAAAATCAACTTCTTTGATGACTTTTAATATATTGCGCTGTCCGATCATGGCTTATCCTTTTACTGTTAGTGGTCGTGATTATTCATCACGAGTAGCATGAAGTACATGAGCAAAGTGGCTCACTGTCCATACTGCTGCGTATTTCTTTTTGAGACTACTAAAAAGAAGAAGGGCGCAGCTTAAAGCCACGCCCTTAGATCGAATGCTGTTAACGTGTAAGGATACTTATGCCATATCCTCTTCAGGGTTTGCACTGACCTTATGAATAGCTAAATCGGCCCCCATAAATTCATCTTCTTCGGATAAGCGAATACCAATAGTCAATTTGATAATACCATACACCAGAAAACCACCAACAATAGCAATAGCAACACCGGTTAGTGAGCCAATTAGTTGTGACATAAAAGTGATCACTACTCCAGAAGCCCCTGCAGCAGCTTCGGCGGGGGAAATTCCTGCACCACCCATGGCAGTTGTACCGAATATACCTGCGGCAATTCCGCCCCAAAGGCCAGCGCCACCATGTAGCGGAATAACGCCCAACACATCATCAAGCTTCATTTTATTCTGAACAAATTGGAATCCCCACACAAAGCCTACGCCAGCAATAAGACCAATGACGAGTGCACCGATAGGGTGAACGATGTCTGAGCCGGCACAAATGGCAACAAGGCCTGCTAAAGCACCATTATGAATAAAGCCAGGGTCATTCTTTCCTGCGATAAGTGCTGCGATCAGTCCACCGACCATAGCAAGCAGTGAGTTCATGGCAACAAGGCCAGATGCGCCTTCAGCAGTGCCTGCGCTCATAACATTAAATCCAAACCAACCTATGCATAAGACCCATGAGCCCAATGCAAGGAAGGGGATATTGGACGGTAAAATAGCATTGATGCGACCATCTTTGCTGTAACGACCTTTACGGGCGCCCAACATATAAACAGCCCCGAGAGCCAAAAAACCACCCATGCTATGGACAACAACAGAGCCTGCGAAATCATGAAATTCTGCGCCAAAATTAGCACTTAACCAAGCTTGGTAGCCATAGTTTCCAGCCCAGATAATACCTTCGAAGAAAGGGTATATGAAAGCAACAATCAAAACTGTCGCCAGTACATTAGGCCAAAAACGAACACGTTCTGTGATACCACCCGAAATAATCGCGGGGATCGCGGCTGCGAAGGTAAGTAAGAAAAAGAAATGCACCATTTCGTAGCCATTGCTTGCACCGCCGATGTTATTAAGCTCGGAAACAGGGGCAAAGAAGGTGATGCCGTATGCTACAGCAAAACCTATAAGGAAATAGGCAATGGTTGAGAAACCGAAGTCCGTAATAACACGAACCAAAGCGTTTACCTGATTTTTTTTACGTACAGTACCTACTTCAAGAAATGCGAAACCCGCATGCATAGCGAGAACCATGGCAGCGCCCATGGTGAGAAAAAATACGTCCATTGTGTGTGACCCCTAAGTTACTTTGTGTTTTTTATTATGAAAGAGCGTCGTTATCTTCTTCGCCTGTGCGAATGCGAATAACACGTTCAATATCAGTTACAAAAATCTTACCATCACCGATTTTATCAGTGCGTGCAGCACTAATAATAGCCGCAATAGCGGCATCAACTTGTTCTTCTGGAACAACGGTTGAAATTTCTGTTTTGGGTACAAAATCCACATTATATTCTGCACCACGGTATAATTCAGTGTGGCCTTTTTGACGGCCATGACCACGCACCTCGCAGATGGTCATGCCTGTGATACCAGCTTCTAACAATGCGTCCTTCACATCATCAAGCTTAAATGGTTTGATAACAGCAGTGATTTTTTTCATATCCTAGCCCCCTATAGATTTGATAATGGCGGGCAGAATGCCTAATAAATGGAAGAATGTCTAAAACAGTTGAAATACAGGCATAAAAAAAGGAGGTAACCAATGGCGACCTCCTTCTCTATTTTCTGTACTTTTCTTTGTCAGAACGAGCTTTGCATGGGCTTATCGCTCTGGCTTAAAAAAGCATTTCAGAAGGGGTGAAACTTATTTTCCTGATGTGGAAAACTCTGGGTAAGCTTCCAAACCGCACTCGCCAACATCTAGGCCTTCGTATTCTTCCTCTTCTGATACTCGGATGCCAAGAATTGCTTTGATAATCATCCATACAATAAAACTTGCAGTAAATACCCAAGCGAAGATTACGCCAATGCCCAACAATTGTGATGATAGAACAGCATCAGGATTGCTTAGGCATACAGCCAATAGTCCCCAAATGCCAACAACACCATGCACAGAAATCGCGCCAACAGGGTCATCTAGTTTGAGTTTGCTGTCTAGCATCACAATAGAAATAACTACGATGACACCACCAATGGCACCAATTAAAGTAGCCATTTCAGGTGATGGTGTTAAAGGTTCAGCGGTAATAGAGACCAGTCCAGCCAATGCACCATTTAAAGCCATGGTTAAATCAGCTTTTCCGAACCACAAGCGAGCGATTAGAAGTGCTGCAACACAGCCCCCTGCGGCTGCCATATTGGTGTTTACAAAAACCATAGCTACAGCATTGGCTTCATCAACATTAGACACGATCAACTCAGAGCCACCGTTGAAACCGAACCAGCCCATCCATAAGATAAATGTGCCTAAAGTTGCTAAAGGTAAATTTGCGCCAGGAATAGCATTTACAGAACCATCTTTACCATATTTTCCTTTACGTGCGCCAAGCAAGATAACACCTGCTAAAGCAGCTGCAGCACCGGCCATATGAACCACGCCAGAGCCTGCAAAATCAAGGAATCCAGCTTCGTCCAAGAAGCCGCCGCCCCATTTCCACATGCCTTCGATTGGATAGATGAAGCCAGTGAAAACAATGGCAAAAGCAAAGAATGCCCACAGCTTCATACGTTCAGCAACAGCACCGGATACAATGGACATGGCCGTGGCTACGAATACAACTTGGAAAAAGAAATCCGACAAGTTGGAGTAGTAGGGAGCATCTTCACCACCGGCTAGAACAGCTGAAGCAGTATTATCAAGCCCAAGTCCGAAACTAATCCCTGGAATGATAGAAGAAATGGAATCGCCATACATGATGTTGTAGCCAACAATCATATACATAATTGATGCAATAGAATAAAGCACGATATTCTTGGTAAGAATTTCGGCAGTATTTTTAGAGCGGACAAGGCCTGCTTCAAGCATTGAGAAACCAGCAGCCATCCACATAACGAAAGCACCCATCACCAAAAAGTAAAAGGTATCGAGTGCGTATTTAACTTGGAGAATATCTCCTGTAACTTGTTCCATGTTTATCTCCTATTATGATAATGCTTCCGCGTCTTCTTCACCCGTACGGATGCGAATAACACGGTCAACATTGGTTACAAAAATTTTACCATCACCGACTTTGTCGGTACGAGCAGCTTTTACAATGGTATCAACCACAGTGTCGACTTGATCTGCTGGAACGGCTGCTTTAATTTCAGTTTTAGGTACAAAATCAACATTGTATTCAGCACCGCGATATAACTCTGTGTGTCCTTTTTGACGACCATAGCCGCGCACTTCAGTGATGGTTAGGCCAGTAACACCTGCTTCAGCCAGTGCATCTTTAACATCATCAAGTTTGAATGGTTTGATGATTGCAGTAATCATTTTCATGGTTGTCCTCCCTTGTTAAATATGTTTAGTTATTGTGTTTGAAATTGTAAAAAAAGGAGGGAAGGTTAGAAATATAACCTCCCCCCTTTCAGGCAATTAGTATGCGAAGTTCAACCCAGCAACGAATTCGCTCTTCACAGCAACACCATAAATTGAGCGGTTTCCTGCTGCATCCTTACCAATGAAAGGTAAAGTTGCGGTAAACGAAGGGGTCATTGTGACGCCAGCAATGTCAATATCTTTGCTAACACCAACTGTTAATAAGTTAAAACCATTTTTGAATTGGCTTACAGTTGGACGGTTAACGCTATCTTTTTTCCATTTGGCGTAAGAAACTGTTCCTGAAATATCAAAGCCTTGGACGGATGTTGATAGGCCTATATCTACCCAAGTGTCGCCCTTAAGGTATGCTTTATTGAAGCTGTTTTTAATATTATAATAAGCAGTTAGAGATATTGGGCCATATGATAAACCAGCGTAAATTTCCGGGAAATTAGAGGCAGAGTCATATAAATATGTATAACCAATAGCGCCTACTGAGTAATCAATGCCGCTGTCTGCAACGCTATTTGAATAGTCTAGCGTCCAGTCAAATTCGACAACATCACGGTTGTTAAATTGAGGAGCAGGAGACTGGTAAGCGTTGGAGAACCATGCTGATGCTGAAAGGCCAGAAATGCTCACACCTAAATCGCCTTGCACGGCAGTTTTTCCAGTTGTTTGTGTTACGCCACGCCAGACATATTGACTAGCAATGCCCATATCGCCCGATATTTCTAAATCACTGGCCTGTGCAGGTGTAATGGCTGTGAAGCCTAGCCCCATTAATGTTGTTAGTGTGTAACGAATAGTCTTGTTCACAAGAATATTCCTCCTTATCATTGATTCGTGTACCCAAGCGAGTGGATAATACTTGTTAGGCTTTATAACAGCATTTGTGCCAAACTTCATTTAAAGCGCTTATTTTTTTATAACTAGTTGAATTATAAGTTAAATTTAATAGTTTAATGTGTATTTTCAATTATATTACACAATTAAATTCTGCTTGTTGTGCCTAATAATTAGGCGTAAAAAGATTAAATAAAAGGCTTTTATAAGGGCGCTATTGCTCTTTATGGATGTTTTTAGCCACTTGTAGCGTGCTGTGCTGGAGGTTATATGTACATATTCTTGTGCATGCTTAACGAATCAATCAAATATGATCTCTCGGTGGTGAATTTTATTTTTTATCGCTATGGTTCGCCTATAAGGAGTTATAAATAATATGGCGCATTTTGAGTTTGCCCCTTGGGGAATGTTTTTTGCAGGAGTGATGTATGTAGTAGGTAACGGCGTGTGGGTAAATCACTTGGTACGCGAGCGTCGCTGGTTGGGCTGGGTGTTGTGGGTGCTGTCAGCTGTTGGTTTAATATTTTTGGCAGCCATGCTTGAAGTGCGCTTGGATACGGCATCAGATCTCGGTGTATGGCAGCGTTTGACATCGGTTGACTTGGAGAACCATTGGATTGCGTTTACTTTATTTGCTCTGATGTCAGTGCCTGGTGCGGCGAGTGTTTTGTTAAAGCAAAGTATTCGTTGGACACGGGTTGCTGTGGTATTGCCTGCATTGTTGGTTTTTATTCCTTTGGGGCAGCAGTTGGCGAATCCAAATGATAGTTACACTGTATTGAGCTTGGGTGTTGCTTTGGCAGTTTCTGGCGTCATGTTGATGTGGCAAATGGTGTTGGATAGTGAGCCAGAAGAGGTGTCTAAGGGCAAAGTAACGGCATGAAGCATGCGACACCCCGCGCTGACACGCTGATTGAGGCACTTCCATATTTACAGCGTTTTTCGGGTCAGACGATTGTTATCAAATATGGCGGCAATGCCATGGTTGAAGAGCATCTGAAATCCAGCTTTGCAACCGATATTACCTTGCTTAAACAGGTGGGTATCAATCCAGTCGTTGTGCATGGTGGTGGCCCGCAAATAGGTAAGGTGTTGGCGCAGGTGGGCAAGGAAGCCAAGTTTGTTGATGGTATGCGCGTGACGGATAGTGAGACCATGGATGTGGTTGAAATGGTTCTGGCAGGGCGTGTGAATAAGGAAATTGTTGCCAATATCAACCGTGCTGGTGGCAGGGCTGTTGGCCTGTCAGGTAAAGATGGCGGTTTGATTTGTGCGCGGAAAATGAAATTGAAAAAGAATGCGCCTGAACTGGATGTGCCCGAAATTATTGATTTAGGCCATGTTGGACAGGTATATAAAGTTGATACGGGGATCCTGAATCTTCTGGAGCAAGATCGTTTTGTGCCAGTGATTGCGCCTGTAGGTTACCATAAGGCGGAGGGGCAAAGTTATAATATTAATGCCGATTTGGTGGCTGGCGCTGTTGCAGAGGCATTGGGGGCAGCGAAACTTATTTTATTAACGGATGTGGCGGGTGTGTTGGATGCGGATAAGCAGCTTTGTTCAAGCTTTACGGCTGAAAAAGCACGGGCATGGGTTGCCGATGGCGTGATTTCTGGTGGTATGATTCCAAAGGTGAATTGCTGTTTGGATGCTGTAGAAGGTGGTGTGAGTCGAGCACATATTATTGATGGGCGCGTGCCTCATGCGCTTATTTTAGAGATGTTTACCGATGAGGGTGTGGGGACAGTCTTTACTGCATCGTAATAGTTGAAAGCGGTAGATTTAGGGGTGTTTTGCTGTGCCTGTCATAGAGTTCTTGCGTGTTAATGCGATTGTAGGTAGAAAGCGCGAAACTTCGCACACCGCCCTTCCTATTGTGCTTGTTGTTTTACAAGTAAAACAAACAAGTTTTGGGTGGTGGAGGATTAACAACTGGAGGACTTTATGTCTCAATATACTATGAAACAACTGCTGGAAGCCGGTGTTCACTTTGGTCATCAGACCCGTCGCTGGAACCCGAAAATGGCACCTTATATCTTTGGTGCGCGTAATGGCATTCACATCGTTGACTTGCAAAAAACACTACGTATGGCAAATGAAGCATATTCATTTATGCGTGAATTGGCGGCCGCTGGTGGTCAAGTTTTATTTGTAGGAACCAAGCGCCAAGCGCGTGAAGCGATTAAAGAAGAATCATTGCGTGCGGGCCAATATTTTGTAAATCACCGCTGGTTGGGTGGTACATTGACCAACTTTCAAACTGTACAGCAGTCTGTTCGCAAGATGAAAGATTTGCAGCGCCAGAAAGAAGAAGGCGTGTTTGAAATGTTAACTAAGAAAGAAGCATTACAGAAGCAGCGTGCTTTGGATAAATTGGAGCGCTCTTTGGGTGGTATTAAAGATATGTTGGCCCTTCCTGACTGCTTGTTCGTAATGGATGTTCGTAAAGAAGAGTTGGCTGTGAAAGAAGCTAAAGTCTTAGGTATTCCTGTGGTTGCTGTTGTGGATACTAATTGTGATCCAAGTGGGATTGATTATATTGTCCCTGGTAATGATGATGCGATTCGTGCAGTGCGTTTGTTCTGTAGTAAAACTGCGGATGCGATTATTGATGGTGCGGAAGCATTTAAGATTGAAAATGCAGAAGATGACGAAGACATTGTTGAAGCTATGACACATGCTGCTGAAGAAACAGAAGTAGAAACAGAAGCTGCTGTTGAAACCACAGCAGACAAAGCTGCTTAATATTTCTAGGGCGGCTTGTGCCGCCCTTTTTTTTGAATATAGATAACTAGAAAGATATAGGAATTGGAGGATAGATCATGGCCAAGATTACGGCTGCTGATGTCAAGAAGCTGCGCGAAGCTACTGGCGCTGGTATGATGGATTGTAAAAAAGCATTGAGTGAAGTTGATGGTAGTCATGATGCTGCTGTAGACTTCTTGCGTAAGAAAGGTTTGGCGGCTGCTTCTAAGAAAGCTGGTCGTGTAGCTGCAGAAGGTATTGTTGCGACGGCGACGCAAGGTAATGCTTCTGTTGTATTGGAAGTAAACGCAGAGACTGATTTTGTAAGTAAAAATGACCAGTTTGTGGCTTTTGTTGATGCATTGAATGCATTGATTCTAGATAAGCGTCCTGCAGATGTGGATGCTTTGAAGGCATTGGCGTTTGATGACGCCTTGAGTGTTGAACAAACGTTGTCTCAGTTAATTTCTACTATTGGCGAGAACATGAGTATTCGTCGTTTTGCAGTGCTTGAAAGTGAAGGTGCTACAGCAGCTTATATTCACGGTGCTGGCAAGATTGGTGTTTTGGTTGCAGTTAATGGTGAAGCAAGCGACGCATTACAAGAGGTTGCGCGTGGTGTAGCTATGCATGTGGCGGCTGTTAATCCGATGTTTGTATCACGTGATGAAGTGACTGAAGATGCTGTTGAACGTGAACGTAAGGTGTTAACAGAGCGTGCTTTAGCAAGTGGTAAGCCTGCTGCAATTGTTGAAAAAATTGTTACAGGTCAAATGAACAAATTCTATTCTGAAAATTGTTTGCTGGATCAAGAATTCGTCATGGATTCGGATACAACAGTAGGCAAGGCTATTGCCGCAGTTCAGGCTGATGCTACATTGGTAGCAACAGTTCGTTTCGCTTTGGGTGATGGTATTGAAAAAGAAGAAAGTGATTTTGCTGCCGAAGTTGCTGCACAGGTTAACGGTTAAGTAAATTTTTAATGACACAAATCGCCAGAGGGGTTTCAGCAATGCCGAGTGAAAATAAATATAAACGTGTATTGTTGAAGCTTTCTGGGGAAGTGCTAATGGGTGATGGCTCCTATGGCATTGAGCCTGCTACCATTAATCGTTTGGCGGCTGAATTAATTGAAGTGACCGCCAGCGGTGTTGAACTCGCCATTGTGATTGGTGGTGGTAATATTTTTCGTGGTAATATGGGTACGGCTTCGGGTATGGATCGTGCTAGTGCTGACTATATGGGCATGATGGCAACTGTGATGAATGCTATTGGTTTGCAAGATGCTTTGGAAAGACAGGGCGCAAATGTGCGTGTTATTTCGGCTTTGCATATTAAAGAAGTTGCAGAGCCTTACATCCGCCGTCGTGCGGTACGTCATCTGGAAAAAGGGCGTATTCTCATTTTTGCTGCTGGTACAGGAAACCCATATTTCACAACAGACACTGCGGCAAGTTTGCGTGCAATGGAAATTCAGGCAGATGTGGTCTTGAAAGGTACTAAGGTGAGTGGTGTATACACGGCTGACCCTATGAAAGATCCTGATGCGATACGCTATGAAACATTGACGTTTACTGAAGCACTAACCAAACAGTTGGGTGTGATGGATGCGACTGCACTGTCTTTATGCCGTGATAATGAGATGCCGATTGTGGTGTTTAATGTAACAAAATCTGGGGAAATGCTCAAAGCTGTTGCTGGTGAAGCTGTGGGCACGTTGGTGAAAGAGGGGTAAATATGTTTGCTGCTATTGAAACACGTATGGAAAAAACAATCGCTTCTTTGAAATCGGAGTTGGCAACGATTCGAACAGGGCGTGCCAATGCGGCACTATTAGATCATGTGCGCGTATCGTATTATGGCTCGGACGTGCCTGTGAGTCAGATTGGGAATATTAGTGTGCCAGAGCCACGTATGCTGATGGTTTCACCTTGGGAAAAAACAGCTTTGGCTGATCTTGAGAAGGCAATTCTTGCATCAGACCTTGGTTTGAATCCAAGCAATGATGGTGAAGTTATTCGTATTATTTTGCCAGAGTTGACAGAAGATCGCCGCAAGGATTTGGTGAAACAAGTGAAACAAGTTGGTGAAAAAGCTAAGGTTTCTGTGCGAAATATTCGCCGTGATGGTAATGATACGGTGAAAAAACAGGCCAAAGAAGATTCATTGCCTGAAGATGAAAGTAAACGCATGCAAGATAAAGTGCAAAAGATGACAGATCGCTTTATTGCAGAAGTTGATACGGTCGTGGAACACAAAGAAAAAGATATTCTAACTGTTTAATGGGTCTACCCATGACAGAGCGGAATAATGCGTTACCTCAACATATTGGCATCATTATGGATGGTAATGGCCGCTGGGCAAAAGCTCAGGGTTTATCGCGCGCGGAAGGGCACCGAAAAGGTGCTGGGCGCGTACGTGATGTAATTGAATGGGCAGCTGATGCTGGTGTAAAGCAAGTATCGCTATACGCCTTCTCAACGGAAAACTGGAAACGACCTAAATTAGAAATTGCTGCGTTGATGACCTTAATGGCAACATTATTACCTTTAGAAATAAAACGTATGAATGAGCGTGGTGCGCGCCTGTTAACTTTGGGAGACACTTCCAAACTGCCTTGGATTGCTCGCAAAGCTTTGGATAAAACATGCAAAGCAACTGAAAATAATAGCAATATTGATGTTATATTATGCCTAAATTATGGTGGACAGCAGGAAATTATTGAAGGTGTTAAACGTTTTTGTGCAGCTTGGCATGATGACGTGTCGAAAATAGAAGCTTTAAAGTGTTTGAATGAAGAAACATTTCGTTCGTTTCTGGGGCGTGATCATATTCTGCCAGTTGACCTGCTGATTCGAACAGGGGGTGAGCGACGTATTTCTAACTTTCACCTCTGGGATGCGGCTTATGCTGAATTATATTTTACTGATCGACTCTGGCCTGCATATATTAAAGCTGACTTTGATGCTGCTTTAGATGATTATGCGGGTCGCGAACGACGCTTTGGTAGAACCACTGAACAGCTGAAAGGTGAAATAACGGATGAATGAATTAAGTTTACGTATTATCACTGCCAGTGCTTTATTTGCAGGTGCTGTGGGCTGGTTGTTTTACTTACCCCCCCTTTGGTTTGATATCGTGCTGGGTTTGATTGTTGTAGCAGCCACCGTTGAATTGTTAAGGATGGTGAGTATTGACCATCGCACAAGTTATGGTTTGGTTGCTATGCTGGCATGGGTATTATTGGTTGTAGGGCATGGCGCATGGGTGATGTTATCAGCATCCTGGGTTGTGTTGATGGTAGGCTGGTTGTTTTTACTGATTGTTTATGCCAAAGATGGTGAGTTGGAAGGTGAGTTTCGAAAATTAGCTTATGCTCAATGGATGATGGTTTGGTTGAGCTTGTTTGTATTGGTCATGATGCAATTGCATGCCCATGTTGATGGTGTTGTATTTATTGCGGGTGCTTGTGCAGGTGTTTGGGCTGCTGATATTGCAGCATACTTTACGGGTAAGGCATGGGGTAAACGTAAGTTATGCCCTGTTGTTAGCCCTGGAAAAACACTGGAAGGTTTAACAGGTGGTGCTGTGGCAGGTGTTGCAACAGCTATGAGTATTTGGCTGACATGGATGGATATCTCATTTTCTTTTGCTCTATTGCTGAGTGTTGTACTGGTTTTTTGTGCTGTTCTGGGTGACTTGGCAGAGTCAACATTGAAACGCGCGGTGGGAGTCAAAGATAGTGGCAATATGTTACCTGGGCATGGTGGGTTATTAGATAGAGTTGATGCATTGCTTCCTGCGATACCGGCAGCAGGACTTATTTGGATGATTTTCGCATGAGTCAGAAAAAAATGAAGCTCACTATTTTAGGAGCAACAGGCTCTATTGGTGCAAGCACAGCGGATGTAATGTTGCGCCACCCAGATAAGTTTGAGGCCTATGCATTGGTTGGTCATAGAAATAGTCAGCGTATGCTGGAATTGGCTCAAAAGCTAAAACCAGCAATCGTGATTATGACCGATGAAGGCGCTGTAGATGAATTAAAAGGTAAGCTTCCCCAAGGTGTGGCGTTGCAAGCAGGTATGGATGCAGCGATTACTGCGGCATCTGAAAGCTCTGTTGATATGGTAATGGCTGCGATGGTGGGTTCGGCGGGATTGCCAGCAGCCTTGGCTGCGGTTCATGCGGGTAAACGCGTGGGTTTAGCTAATAAAGAATGTTTGGTAACGGCAGGGCGTATTTTTATGCGGGCTGCAAAGGATGCTGGTGCTGATGTTGTGCCTGTGGACTCTGAACATGCAGCGGTGCATCAGGCATTGTTGGGGCATGATCATGGCTCAATTACGCGTATTATTTTAACAGCTTCAGGTGGTCCTTTTCGAGACCGAGAACCTGCAAGCTTATTGAGTGTAACACCTGAAGAGGCCATTGCCCATCCCAATTGGAGCATGGGTGCAAAAATCAGTGTGGATTCTGCCACCATGATGAATAAAGCTTTGGAGCTGATTGAAGCACGCTGGTTGTTTGATATGCCTGCGGATAAATTATCTGCGATTATTCACCCACAAAGTATTGTGCATGCCATGGTGGAATACCGTGATGGTTCTGTATTGGCACAATTAGCTGAGCCTGATATGCGTTCGCCGATTGCCTATGCTTTACAGACAGGTGAGCGCTTGGATGCTGGCATTCCTTGGCTTGATCTAGCGAAAACAGGGCGTTTGGATTTTCAGGCTGTGGATACGCAACGCTTTCCAGCCATGCGTTTGGTACAAAATGTAATGCAAGGTAATGATACATTGGCGGTTAGCATGAACGCTGCTAATGAAGTGGCTAATCAGGCATTTCGCGACCGTAAGCTTGGTTTTATGGATATTGTGCATACAGTTGAAGCTGTTTTAGAGAAGGTGGAAAACAGTCCCGTTGATAGTATTGATGATGTTTGGTCGTATGACCGTGAAGCACGCCGTTTGGCGCAGGAGATAATCACTTTATGATGGAAACATTACATACGGCTTTAGCCTTTATTTTTGCCATTGCCTTACTCATTGCAGTGCATGAGTACGGTCACTTTATTGTGGCACGGAAGTTGGGTATTCGTGTTGAGAAATTTTCGATTGGCTTTGGTCCTGCGCTTTTTTCCTGGCGCGGGAAAGATGGGGAAGTTGAATACATTATTGCAGCTATTCCCTTGGGTGGTTATGTGAAAATGTTGGGTGAAAACCTTGATGAGCAAGGTGAAGCACAGCCTTCTGAATTGTCAGATGCAGAACTAGCACGTGCTTACCATGTGCAACCTGTTTGGAAACGTGCCTCGGTTGCGGTCGCGGGGCCATTGTTTAACTTTGTGTTTGCTATTGTTGCATATATGATGGTTGGTTGGTTGGGTCAAACGGTCATGCCGTCGGTTGTTGGCAATGTTGCACCGAGCTCGGTTGCTGAACGGGTGGGGCTGATGCAAGGCGATGTGCTCAAAGCTGTGAATGGTAAGCAAATTGTTTCGTGGCAGCAGTTTGAAGAATCTCTCAAAGGCAGTGTTGGTACAGATGTGAATATTGCTTATGAGCGTGAGGGGGTGCCATCCTCCGTGAAGATGCCTGTAAAACAGTTCGAGCAAGATGCGTTATTGGTTAATGTGGCAGAGGATGGGTTAGGACTTAGCTTGGGCACACAGGTTTTTGTAGACTCTGTCAGTCCGAACTCTCCTGCCGAGCAAGCAGGGCTGATGACCGGTGATCAAATTACGCAGTTTGGTGGCCTAGATGTCGGCTCAACACGTGAGCTTATTCGTAGTATTCAGAAGCATGCGGGGCAACCTTTGATGTTGGGTATACTGCGTGGAAATACACATTTACAAATGCAAGTGACTCCCAAGGCGGAAAGTGATCATGGCGTGGGCAGGATGGGGGTGCATCTAATGTCCAAGCCCTTATCTGAGGCGATTATCTATCGCATGGGCGTATGGGAAGGCATTTCATATGGCTTTAGTCGTACGGCTGATATGACAGTGTTAACGGTTCAGGTGTTAGGGAAAATGCTTACATCGGCTATTTCACCAGATAACTTGGGTGGCCCGATTGCTATTGCTCAGTTGGCTGGACGCACTGCCGATCTTGGCATGGCTGCATTTATTACCTTCCTAGCCTTGATTTCTATTAATCTTGGTGTGTTAAATTTATTGCCTATTCCTGTGTTGGATGGTGGTCACTTGGTTTATTTGGCTATAGAAAAAATACGTGGAAAAGCACTGTCTATAGAAGTGTTGGAACGTATGCAGTTGTTAGGTATTTTGTTGATTGGCACATTAATGATATTTGCTTTTTATAATGATTTAATGCGATTGTTTAGGGGTTAGTGATGAGAGTGAAACGTATGCAGTGGCTATTCTTATGCCTGTTGATCTTATTTAGCTATGCTCCTATTGCAGCTTCTGCGAAAGGTTTAGCATCAAGTGTGCTTCTTGGAAAACCTATTGTTAGTATTGTAGTGACGGGGAACCGTTATATTGAAAGTGCAGCATTATTAGCAGATTTAAAGACCAAGGTGGGAGGTGTCTTTAGCCGGCGCACTTTAAGTCATGATATCCAAAAACTATATGCTTCAGGAAGTTATGCAGATTTAAAAGTGTTGGGTGAGCCGAAGGATAACGGGGTGAAACTTACCTTTCGTGTGCGGGAAAACCCTTTTATTACGGACTATCATATGGATGGTAATGAAGAAGTTACTTATAAGGATATGAAACGTAAGTTACTATTGAAAGAAGGTGTGATATTTAGTGAGGCAAAGCTGCGTTCGGATATCAATACTATTCGCAAAGGTTATGTGAAAAAAGGTTATTATCAGTTGCGCGTGGAGGCTAAGAAGACACTGCTTGCTGATGGTGGTATGAAACTAACTATGCATGTCATTGAAGGTGAAAAAACACATATTCGACAGATTCGTTTTATTGGCAACAAAGCATTTTCGGATGCTGAGTTATCAGATAAGGTGTCAGCGTCTATTTCTGGTTTGATTCCTTGGTTTAGTAACAAAGATGTGATTGATACCAAAAAGTTTGCTAACGATGCACGAATGCTTGTTGAGTTTTATCAAAATAATGGTTTTCTTGATGTGAGTGTGGAGTCTGCACAGTTGTCATTAACACCAAACAAAAAGGCATTCTACCTAACCTTTGCACTGCATGAGGGGCCTATTTATCATGTGAGTAGTCTTGATGTTCAAGGCGATATGGAGCCATCCAAAGATCAATTATTGGCAGCAATTACGATGGAAGAAGGGAAAATCTATGCTGTGAGCGATTTGCGTGAGTCAATCAATGCTATGTCGCTGTTGGTGGGCGATGAAGGCTATGCATTTAATAGCGTGACGCCTTTGTTTAAGCGTAACACAGCTGATAATACGGTGGGTATTGTGTTTGATGTGGAAAAAGGCCGTGAAGTTTACTTTGAACGCATTGATATTGAAGGTAATGAGAAAACGGATGATGGTGTGGTTCGCCGCGAGATGCGTTTGGATGAGTCGCAACGCTATTCTGCGACGGCAATGAAGCTAAGCAAAGAAGCTTTGACAAGATTATCTTTATTTAAAGATGTGCGTATTGCTATGCCGCGTGGCAGCGCGGATGACCGTGTAAATGCAAAAGTCACCGTGAAGGAAGATCAAACAGGCTCTTTTATTATTGGGGCAGGTTTCTCGCAGGTAGAAAAAATAAGCTTTCGCGTAAAAACATCTGAAAAAAACCTATTTGGCAAAGGTTATGGAGCAAGTGTAACTGCGGATATAGGCAAGGTCACACAGAATTTTGATGTTAGTTTGACGGACCCTTATTTTATGGATTCGAATGTTGCGGCAACAATAACTTTAAATAAAACACAAACAAAATTAAATAATACAGTTAACACAGCGCGCCTCTATACACAGAACGATTATGGTGGAGGGCTTAACTTTTCGGTACCACTCACGGAGCATGCGTATTATGGGCTTGGTTATCGCTATAGCAGCTCTAATTTAAGCAATATTTCTACAACTGCATCATTTTTGTTGCGCTCACAAGCAGGGAAACAGACTACAAGTGAGCTGACACAATCACTCACATTTGATACGAGGGACCGTCGCATTGGGACAACAAAAGGCTTTAATCATAGTGTGACTGCTGGGGTTGCTGGACTTGGCGGGAAAAATCATTTTTGGGAAGTGGGAACAACATTACAAGGCTATATGCCTATTGCTGATGACTTTGTTTTCAGTGGAACATTGGGCGGCAAGGTTATTCAGGGGTACTCTGGTATAAATGTACCGATTTATCGTCGCTATTCATTGGGTGGCATTGGTTCTGTACGTGGGTTTGATTTTTATGGTATATCTTTAAGAGACCCTAAAACGGGTGACCCTGTAGGTGGGGATAAACAGGTAACAGGCGCTTTGAACTTTTATTTTCCGTTTCCATATGTTCAAACATCAGGTTTTCGTGGTGTATTGTTTATGGATATGGGAACAGTATGGGGTAAAGAAAGTTTAACCCAAGCTTCTGCGAAGTTTTCAACTTCAACGATTCGAGTGTCCTCTGGGTTTGGCATTGAGTGGTTGTCTCCTGTGGGGCCAGTAACTTTATCTTGGGCAAAACCAGTGCGTAAACAGCAACCGGGTGATGTACTGCGGGGCTTTGAATTTGGTTTGGGACGTGGCTTTTAGCTGTTAGTGTTTGAAAATTTAAAGGCTTTCTTTAGGCTTACTTTGGATTTGCTTAGACTTGTGTTTTAAGGAGTGGTTATGTTGAAGAAAATGGTGGTTGCTTCCGCATTGGCAGTGATGTTAAGCACGGGACTGACAGTTGCAGAAGCTGCTAAAATCGCTTATGTGGATGTTAAAAGTGCAGTGGAAAATACGAAAGCCTACGAAATTGGTTTGAAGGGCTTGAAAGCCTTGAAGGCAAAAAAACTGAGTGAGTTGAAAGCATTAAAGGAAAAAATTGATCAAGCTGAAAAAGATATTTTGAGCCAGTCTATGGCAATGTCACCTGAACGTTTGTTGCAGAAACAGAGTGATTTAAAAGAATTACGTAAAACAGCTGTGCGTAAACAGCAGGATGCACAGGAAGAACTGACGGGTGAGAAGAATCGGTTGGATCAAAAGGTTGGATCTGATTTTTATCAAGTTGTCCGAGATTATGGTAAAAAAAATGGCTATGACCTTATTTTACCAAAATCAAACATGATTTATACGGGTCCTTCTTTGGATGTAACTGCTGATATTACCCAGCTTCTCGATAAGAAGTAGATCATATGAGCCAATCATGTCGACTTGAGGATATTGCCCATCTAGTAGGAGGGTCTTTGCAAGGTGTGTGTGGGGATCAACTTGTTTTATCCGTGAATACACTAACGCATGCAGGGAACAAAGAATTATCATTTTTATCAAATAGTCATTACAAAGGTGACTTATCTGTAACCAATGCTTTGGCCGTATTAATGACAGAATCAGTATTTGATGAATTAACACCGAATTGTGGCGTTATTATAGTTAAAGATCCTTACTTGGCATTTGCACAGGTGCAACGCTATTTCCATCCTCAACCACAAAGTAGGGGTACTTACCATGTCACAGCGAGCATTGATACGTCTGCAATCATTGCTGCTAATGTCGATATTGGGGCAGGCTGCGTAATTGAAGCTGGTGTTGAAATTGCTGCAGGTACCAGCATTGCTGCAGGTTGCTTGATAGGGAAAGATGTTCATATTGGTCATGACTGCCAATTACACATGGGTGTTAAGTTGTTAGATGGCTGCCATCTGCATGATCGTGTTATTTTACAAGCAGGTGCAGTTATTGGTTCAGATGGTTTTGGTTATGCTTGGAGTGGCAAAGAACATTTGAAAATTCCACAGGTAGGTCGTGTTATTTTACACAATGATGTAGAAGTTGGTGCTAACACGTGCATTGACCGTGGTGCTTTGGGCGACACTGTGATTCAGCAAGGTGTTAAGCTGGATAATTTAATTCAAATTGGACACAATGTTGAAGTAGGTGCTTTGACCGTAATGGCTAGCCAAGTTGGCATTTCGGGCTCGACAACAATTGGTAAAGGCTGCCAAATTGGCGGACAGGTTGGCATTGCTGGACATTTAACGGTCGGTGATGGTTGCCAATTGGCTGCTCGAACAGGTGTACTTAGTGATTTAGAAGCTGGAGGGGTGTATGCAGGAATGCCAGCTATGTTGCATAGGCAATGGTTGAAAACATCCGTGTTAACAGCGCGCTTGCCAGAAATTTGGAAAAAAATAAAAACCATAAAATAGGTGAATTGTTATGTCTGTAATAAATATTGATGAAATTATGCGTTGCCTGCCACATCGTTATCCATTTTTATTGGTGGATAAAGTGCTGGATTTTGAAGAAGGTGTTTCAATACGCGCGTTAAAGAATGTTACAGTGAATGAACCTCACTTTATGGGACACTTTCCTGACTTTCCTGTTATGCCAGGGGTGTTGATTGTTGAAGCAATGGCTCAGGCAGGTGGTATATTGGCATTTCAATCTGCACCAAAAGATCAAGATTTCTTAGTGTATTTTACGGGTATTGATGGCGTTCGTTTCCGCAAACCAGTTCGCCCAGGTGATCAACTTATTTTTGAGCTTACATGCCTACGTCGTCGCGGTCATATGTGGAAGTTCAAGGGAGAAACATTTGTGGATGGTGAATTGGTTTGTTCAGGCACATTGATGGCAACCTTAATGCCGAAGGAACAGGCATGAGTACTTCTGTTCATCCTACTGCGGTTGTTTCGGGCAAAGCCGAGCTGGGTGATGGTGTTTGTGTTGGGCCATTTTGCGTGATTGATGAACATGTGCGTGTAGGTGCCGGAACGCAACTTATTTCACATGTGGTTTTAAGTGGCCATACAACACTTGGTGAAAATAACCGTGTTTTCCCATTCGCGAGTTTGGGTCACGAACCCCAAGATTTAAAATACCATGGTGAGCCTTCAGAAGTAGTGATTGGTGATGACAATACCATTCGTGAAAGTACAACAATTAACCCTGGTACTGAAGGTGGAGGGATGAAGACCAGCTTAGGCAATAATAACTTACTAATGGCATACTCGCATGTGGCGCATGATTGTTTATTGGGTAATGATATTGTGATGGCGAACTGTGCGACATTGGCTGGGCATGTTCATGTAGGTGATGGAGCTATTATTGGTGGTATGTCCGCGATTCATCAATTTTTACGTATCGGTCGCTATGCCATGATTGGTGGCATGAGTGGTATTGTAAAAGATGTACCTCCATTTTGTTTGACGGCGGGGGGGTACCGCCCTGGTTTGGCAGGTTTGAATCTTGTTGGTTTGAAGCGTCAAGGCTTAGGTTTGGAGCGAATTCGTTTGTTAAAAGAAGTGTACCGTATTTTATTGCAAAGCAATGACAGTTTAAGCCAACGTTTGGCTGAAGCAAACATGCTGGCAGAAGGTGATGATTGCGCTGAGCACTTGATTGACTTTGTCAGCACCTCAAAAAAAGGGCTGACTGTACATCGTAGAGATCAGTCGTAGCTGCTTCAATGACTAAAAAAATTGGGCTTATTGCTGGTTATGGTGAATTTCCACTTGAATTAACACGAACATTAAATAATAAGGGTTTTGAAGTGCATGTGGTTGCTGCACGAGAAGAAACCTCGCCTGAAATTGAGCAGCTTGCAACGTCGGTTTGCTGGTTACACGTAGGAAAAATTGGCGGTATGATCAAAGCTTTCCAAGCGGCAGGTGTGACACAGGTTATTATGGCTGGAAAAGTCCAAAAATTGCACTTGTTTCGTAATTTTCGACCTGACTTTGTGGCAGTCAAAGCTTTGTTAAGCCTTTCAGACCGTCGTGACGATTCGATCATGTTGAAAATTACGCAACTTTTATCGGATGCTGGTATCACGGTGTTATCACAAGTGTTGCATGCTGGTGAGATGATTGCGCAAGAAGGTTTGTTGTTTGGTGTGAAGCCATCAAAAAAACAAATGCAAGATATACAGTTTGGTGTCATACAAGCGCGTGGTATTGCAGCTTTGGATATAGGACAGACCGTGGTTATACAAGAAGGTGCGGTATTGGCGGTGGAGGCCATTGAAGGCACGGATAAGGCTATTAAACGTGGTGGTAGCCTTGGCAATGGTAAGGCTGTGGTGGTGAAGGTTGCAAAACCAAAACAAGATTTGCGTTTTGATGTGCCAGCTGTTGGCCCTGATACTTTGCACACTATGCATGCGGCTGGATGTCATGCTTTAGCTGTAGAAGCGGGCTGCACACTATTGATAGAGCGTGCGCAATTAGATGCTTTGGCGAAGAAATATGCTATATGTATTTTTGGAATAGCCGTTGAACACCAAGGCTGAGTCGATAAAAGTCTTTATCAGTGCAGGTGAAGCATCAGGTGATATGCATGCCGCAGGTGTTATGAGGGCTCTAAAAAAACAATGCAAAGGTGTTTCTGTGGCAGCCATAGCAGGTCCAGCCATGCGAGAGGCGGGTTGTGAAGTGCTATGCCCTATGGAATCGTTGAATGTGATGGGGGTTGGCGATGTTTTAAAAGCTTTACCGCGCATTCGGCGCATTGGTAAAGATATATGCAATTGGGCTGAAGATGCAAAACCTGATGTAGCTATTTTGGTGGATTTTGCGGGTTTTAATATGCGCTTGGGTGAAAAATTGCGCAAGTTGAACATCCCCGTTCTTTATTATATAGCACCTAAATTGTGGGCATGGGGTCATTGGCGTGTAAAGCGTTTACAGCAAGCACAAGATTGCGTGGCTTGTATTTTACCTTTTGAAGAAAAGTGGTTCGCTGATAAAGGCATTGAGGCGCATTATGTTGGTAATCCGAGTGCTCTAGAGTGCCAAGGCGGCTGGAGCCGAGAACAGTTGAAACAGCAGCTGGGTATACAGTGCGAAACGCCTTTACTGGCTTTGTTGCCTGGAAGCCGACGTAGTGAATTAGCAATACATGCTGGTTTATTGGCTGAGGCTTATTTAAAAATGAGAGAGCAGCTCCCTGGCCTAGCAGCTGTAACGACGCGCGCACCAGGTGTGAGTGATGAACAATTGAAACCTTTATTAGATGCCGGTGTGCAAGTGTTAGATCGCCTTGAGAGTGGCTATGCCTTGCGTGCAGATGCTGCGATTGCTGTTTCTGGCACAGCCACATTGGAATTAGCATTATGGAATGTACCTACTGTATTGGTCTATAAAAGTTCAGGGTTTACTGTTTGGTTGGCTCGTAAACTGGTTGGTACGACATGCGCAGGTTTGGCCAATATTTTACTAGATGATAAGCCTGTGATGCCTGAATTGATACAGGAGAAGGCTACATTGGAAGCTCTGCTTGAAGAAACGCTACCATTATTAAGAAAAGAACCCGCTGGTTTAAAACAACAATCGTCCTTTAATATACTTCGACAACGTTTAGGAGATAAAAATCCCAGTGAAATAGTGGCGAATATGACACTTCGTATGGTGGCTGAAAAAGCATCGTAAATAGGCGTTATTCGCGATCCATACGCATGGCAAAGTCTTCTTTATATACTGAATTGGCAAGGCCCTCTTCATATGTAATATGATCATTTTCAATGAGTTGTTGCAAATGCTGGTCAAAGGTCTGGCTGCCATAAAGAGAGCTACCTTCTTCCATTGATTTAGGGATTTCTCTCCAACGATCTGAATCTGAAATAAAGTGTCTGACAACAGAGTTGCAAACCATGATCTCAACTGCAGCAACGCGGCCTTTCCCTGTTTTTAGAGGAATGAGTTTTTGTACAATAATAGCTCGCAGGTTTTCGGATAGACGTTCACGGATGGCATCCTGCTCATCCAAACCAAACGCAGACATCATGCGCTGCATTGTTCCAATAGCTGTTGTAGCATGAACAGTGGCCATGACAAGGTGGCCCGTTTCAGAAGCCTGTAGAGCTAGTTGGATAACTTCTCGGTCACGAGCCTCACCCGCAACAATAACATCTGGAGCTTCACGAAGTGCATCCGTGAGGCCTTGAGGGTAGCTCTCAACATCACTGCCTAATTGTCGCTGACATACGGTGCCTTTATGCACTGTTTTATAGTTGAACTCTACAGGATCTTCGATGGTAATGACATGTACGGGCTTATTCATGATCATGTGGTTAATCATGGCGGCCATGGTTGTGCTTTTTCCTGAACCAGTGGCACCAGCCATTAAAATCAAACCATTGCGGGTGTTGTTGCATAGATCACAAATAACAGGGGGCAGGTGGAGGGTATCAAAGCCAGGGATCTCTTGCGGAATAATACGTGCAACAATGCCAAAATTATCATGGGTGCGCATGATATGGACTCGAAAATGAGCAACGTTCTCTAAAGAGTATTGGAAATCTTCACTGCGAATAGATTCAATATCAATATTACGCGGTACTTGTCGGATGAGGTGCTCTATCATTTCTTTAATGAGCGGGCGTTCTGGCGGTGTGACTTTTTCTGGGGAAATTGTTACAACTGCGCCATTGATACGCATGCGAACGCGGTCATTTGTACGAACCATCAAATCCGATGCTTTGTGTTTGTGTGATGCCAGTAATAGGTCATCAATAATATGCCACTCGTTAGCCATTATATTTTTAAATCCTCGGATGAGTTGGCAGAAAGAGCATCAAGGTTACCGCTCGTGCTATCACTGCCTTCCAGTTTGGACATTTTTATTTTTAAGCGTAAATCATTAATTGCGTCGGCATGCACCAAAGCTTCATCTTCACTAACAAACCCATCTTTCCATAACTGCAGCAGGCATTGATCAAAGGTCTGCATCTTATAGTTTTTACCGTTGGCCATAGACTCTTTGATTTCAGAAATATCCCATTTTTCAATAAGGTCTGAGATACGCGGTGTATTTATAAGAATTTCAATGGCTACTTTGCGCCCACCGTCTTGTGTTTTTAATAAACGTTGCGATAAAATAGCCTTCATATTCATGGCTAAATTTAGACGTACTTGTGGATGCACTTCCTCTGGGAAAAAATTCAATACACGCTCTAACGCTTGATTAGCATTGTTGGCATGTAGTGTAGCCATACATAGGTGCCCTGTTTCGGCAAATTCAAGCGCATGTTCCATAGTTTCGCGGTCACGAATTTCACCTATAAGGATTAGATCAGGTGCCTGTCGTAGAGTATTTTTTAAGGCAGCCTTAAAGCTTGCTGTATCGGTTCCGACTTCGCGCTGTGTGATGACACTCTTTTTATGTTGGTGCATGAATTCAATAGGGTCTTCAATTGTAACGATATGCCCTGCTTGATTTCGGTTGCGATGGTCAACCATGGCCGCTAATGATGTTGATTTACCCGAACTTGTTGCGCCAACCATAATGACCAAACCGCGTTTGCTCATAGAAATATCTTTGAAAACGTCGGGCAAGCCAAGTTCATCAATGCTGGGTATTTCTGTAGTTATTTTACGAATAACCATGCCAACATTGCCACGTTGGCGAAAGATATTAACACGGAAGCGACCCATGCCTTCATAAGAGAGAGCGAGGTTCATTTCCATCTCAGTGGCAAAAAAGGCGCGCTGTTTTTCGCTCATCACAGAGTTTGCTAACTGCTCAGTTTGAACTGCGCTTAAGGGTTCTTGTTTTAAAGGAATAATCGGCCCATTGATTCGATACGATGGTGGCATGCCTGATGTGATGTAAAGATCAGATGCATCTTGTTTGACCATCACCCTCAACAATTGTCGGATGGAAAGCTTTTGAGGTTCGTTAGCACTCATAGTGTTTAATCTCCTGGAAAATAATAGTATTGTTCATCATTAGCCACCAAAGAGCTTCTTATTTTGAGCCTTTTCCAGTGCTGCTTGCTGGGTTACTTTGCGGCTTTTAACCAATTGTTGAAGGTTCATGTCTAATGTTTGCATACCTTCACGTTGTCCAGTTTGCATCACAGATACCATTTGTGGAATTTTATTTTCACGAATGAGGTTACGAATTGCAGGTGTGCCCAACATAATTTCGTGAGCCGCAATACGACCCGCTCCATCCGCTGTTTTCATTAGCGTTTGTGAAATAACAGCGCGAAGGGATTCGGATAACATAGCTCGAACCATTTCTTTTTCAGCGGCTGGAAATACGTCAATAATACGGTCGATGGTTTTAGGGGCCGATGAGGTATGCAACGTTCCAAAGACCATATGACCAGTTTCAGCAGCTGTTAATGCTAAACTGATAGTTTCCAAATCACGCATTTCGCCTACTAGAATAACATCAGGGTCCTCACGCAGGGAGCTTTTGAGAGCGTTTGCAAAAGAGTGGGTGTGAGGGCCTTTTTCTCGCTGGGAAATTAGACAGCTTTTTGATTGATGTACAAATTCAATAGGATCTTCAATGGTAATGATATGACCTTTTTCATTTTCATTACGATAGTCCATCATGGCCGCTAGGGTGGTGGACTTACCTGAACCTGTTGGCCCAGTGACCAAGCAAATGCCGCGTGGCATCATGGCAATTTCTTGAAAAATTTCAGGGCACTTTAATTGTTCTAAGGTGAATACTTCGGTAGGAATCACACGGAAAACCGCGCTCATGCCGTTATTCTGTTTAAATACATTCACACGAAAACGAGCAATATCGCCAAGTGAAAAAGAAAAATCCAGCTCCAAATGCTCTTCGAACATTTTGCGTTGGCCATCATTCATGATGTCATAGATCATGCCTTGTACGACACGCTCTTCTAATGCTGGCATTTTAATTCGTGTCATGTCGCCATGAATACGAATCATCGGAGGTTCACCAGAAGCAAGGTGTAAGTCGGAGGCGCTATTTTTTACAGTAAAAGCAAGTAACTCTGAAACATCCATGTAATATGTCCTATTAAAAAATGATATGCCTGTAGCATAGGCAGCTATGGCTTAGTGAGCAAGTTTATTGGCATGGCCTTTGTATAATGCAGCTGGCCTTTTGAATCGATAATAAGTGCTTGTAATGGGAGCTTCTCTATCACTTTTAAACCCTTGCTTCCCAATACAAATAACGCAGTACTCCATGCATCTGCAAGGGTAGCATTAGAGGCGATTACGGTGGTACTTTGGCTGCTATAACTTGGGTAGCCTGTTTTGGGGTTTAGAATGTGATGGTAACGTTGACCTTGATTTATGAAATAACGCTCATAATCGCCAGATGTCACAATGCTGACATCGCCATGCAATGATAGCGTGGCAATAATATTGTCTTTGTGGCGGGGGTCTCGAATGCCAATATGCCAATCGTTTTTCCCATGCTTTCCAATCAATCGAATATCTCCACCAGCATTAATCATGGCATTTTGTATGCCAAACTTTTTAAGTGTTTGAATGCCTCGATCAATAGCATAGCCCTTCGCAATAGCACCAAAATCTAGTTGGCAGTTAGGTGAGGAGCGCAACCACTGCTTACCTTGGTGTTGAAGACAGCCTTGTGCAGCAGCTAAAAGCGCTTGAATGGAAGTTGGGGAAGGGGGGGCTAGTGGAGGCTCTGCGTTGGAAAAACCCCAAAGCTTATTTAATGCGCCAAGTGTAAGGCTAAAAGCACCATGACTTTGCTGTTCAATGATTAGGGAGGTTTCAAGAATTTTATTAACTTCGGGGATGAAGTTGAACGGTGTATGGATGGCAAGTTGGTTGAAATCTTTAATCGAATTGGGTTTGTTGCCATAAATAGTGAAGGTGTCTTCAACACGTTGCATTTCTTGCGCCGCTTTGCGAATGGATTTCATTGCAATGTTTTTGTTTGAGTGAACAACGGTAAAACTCACCAGTGTGCCCATCATAAAGCGGGTTTCATGAATATCTTTGGGCGTGTCAGTACAGGCTGTTAATAGGCTTGTGATGACAAATAACACTGCTATTTTTATGTAAAACATGTGCAGAGCATGGTTGTAGTAAGAAGTATTTCAAGCTTTTATAGCTAATCCGCAGAAACTTGCATGGAACTTGCTTGTGGTTATTGTAATACTATTAATAAAAAAGGATTAGCCATGACAAAACAACCGCCGATGCGCTCTTTTTTGCCTCCAGAAACGGTGGAGATGATTGAAAAGTATGGCTCTGACTTTCCCGCAGATTTAGCATTTGATCAGGAAATGATTATTTTATTTAGCGATATGCGTGGGTTTACTGAAATGGCGGACAAGTATGAGCCGCGCGAGGTGTATGCGACGATTAATGCCAGCATAGCCATACAGACAAGAGTTATTATGCGTCATGGGGGAAGCATTAATAAATTTCTTGGTGATGGTTTATTGGCATGTTTTTCAGGCGAAAATAGGGGCGTGCAGGCGCTACGATGCCTGCTGGAGTTAATAGCTGAATTAAAGCAAGAAGAAGAAATTAATGACCGTTTACCTTGCCACATTGGTTTTGGTATGCACGATGGTCAGGTATTGTTTGGGCTTCTTGGTGATGAAATGCGTAAAGAATTTACTGTGATTGGTGATGTGGCTAATACAGCAGCGCGTTTGTGTGGTATTGCTCAACCTTTTCAAGGGCTTATGACAGAAGATTGTATACGTCTTATGCCTGAAAACTTAGTAAAGAAACATTGCAGATACCTTAATTCTGTTTATTTTAAAGGTAAAAGCTCTGGTATGGAAGTTTTTTACGTAGAGTTGTAATATAATATTTATTTTCAATAGTTTGCACCCATATTTTAATGTTAATTGTCTTTATTTTTAAGTGTCCATTTAAACGCACATAAGATGGTCGCTATTCAAATTCGCATTATTTATCTTAGGTTGTGCTAAATTCAACAGACTCTTAGGGTGCGCTTTAAATTTAACAACTATATAGCAGGATATTTAAAGCTTTCATTGGTAGAGTTTTTTATTGAATTGTAAGGAGATGTTCGTGAGTAATAGCTTTGGCGCGCGTAAAACCCTAAGTGTATTGGGTAAGGATTATACATATTACGATGTAAATGAGGCTGGTGAAACCTCACATTTACCATTTTCGATGAAAATACTGTTAGAAAACATGCTGCGCCGTGAAGATGGTGAGGTGGTTACGCGCAGTGACGTTGAGGTTGTTGCACAATGGGATGCCAAGGCAGAACCAAGCAAAGAAATTGCCTATATGCCAGCTCGTGTATTAATGCAGGACTTTACAGGTGTGCCAGCAGTTGTTGATTTGGCTGCGATGCGTGATGCTGTTGTAGCACTGGGAGGGGATGCTGATAAAATCAACCCTTTGGTGCCTGCTGAATTGGTTATTGACCATTCAGTGCAGGTGGATTCCTTTGGCTCAGATGCAGCGCTGGCGCAAAACTCTGAGCTTGAATTTAAGCGTAATAAAGAGCGTTATAATTTCTTGAAGTGGGGGCAAAATGCTTTTGAAACATTCAAAGCGGTGCCACCAGATACAGGTATTGTTCATCAGGTAAACTTAGAGTATTTGGCACGCACAGTCTTTGTAAATGATGATAATGTGGCATACCCCGATACTTTAGTCGGAACTGACTCACACACGACGATGATTAATGGCTTGGGTGTGCTTGGTTGGGGAGTAGGTGGGATTGAAGCTGAAGCAGCGATGCTTGGGCAGCCGATTTCTATGTTAATTCCAAAGGTGGTTGGTTTTGAACTTACGGGTAAGCTACCTGAAGGTGCAACGGCTACCGATTTGGTATTGATGGTTGTTGAGCAGCTGCGCGCGCATGGTGTGGTGGGAAAATTTGTTGAATTTTATGGGTCAGGTTTGGCTCACCTTCCTTTGGCTGACCGCGCAACGATTGCTAACATGGCTCCAGAGTATGGTGCAACCTGTGGCATTTTTCCAATTGATGATGAGACATTGAATTATCTTCGTTTATCAGGTCGTTCTGAAGAAAATATCGCGATGGTTGAGGCTTATGCTAAAGCACAGAATATGTTTGGTAGCGATTCTCAAGCGGTATATAGCGAAACTTTGGGGCTGGATATAAGCACGGTCGTGCCTTCATTGGCAGGGCCTAAGCGTCCACAAGATCGTATTGCTTTGAGTGCCTCAAAACCTGCATTTGAAAAAGATGTAGAAGTGATTAAATCCGAAGCTGGCCTGAATAGCAAAGCCGTCACGGCCACCATTAATGGTAAGGAAGTAGTGATTGATAATGGTGCGGTGGTTATTGCTGCAATTACGTCATGTACCAATACTTCCAACCCATCAGTCATGCTTGGAGCTGGTCTGGTAGCGAAAAAGGCTGCGGCATTGGGTTTGAAATCGGCACCTTGGGTGAAGACTTCGCTTGGCCCTGGATCTTTGGTGGTGACTGAATATTTGCAGGGCACAGGCTTGATGGAGCCGCTAAAAGAGCTTGGTTTTCATGTGGTGGGTTATGGTTGTACCACATGTATAGGTAATTCTGGACCTCTGCCTGTGGAGGTGTCTAAAGCTATTGCTGAAGGTGATTTGGCAGTGACTGCGGTATTATCAGGTAATCGTAATTTTGAAGGGCGTGTGCATGCTGAAGTGCGTATGAACTACCTTGCATCACCACCTTTGGTGGTGGCTTATGCCATTGCAGGCACGATGAATATTGATTTGTACAATGAACCCCTTGCTCAAGATAAAGATGGCAATGATGTTTATTTGAAGGACATCTGGCCAACCCAGATGGAAGTAGCTGACGCTGTGGCAGGTGTCACGTGTGAGAATTTTTCTAAATCATATGAAGATGTATTTGCGGGTGATAAAAACTGGCAAGAACTTGCCGCACCTACAGGTGACCGCTTCGAATGGGATGATAACTCCACTTACATTCAAAATCCTCCGTATTTCGCGGGCATGAGTAAAGAAGCTGGTAGTATCGGTGATATTACAGGAGCGCGTGTACTGGCTGTGTTGGGGGATTCGGTTACCACTGATCATATTTCTCCGGCAGGTGCGATTAAAGCGGACTCTCCAGCAGGTGTTTACTTGCGTGAACGTGGCGTGGATCAGAAAGACTTTAATTCCTACGGTTCGCGGCGTGGAAATCATGAAGTCATGATGCGCGGCACATTCGCTAATATTCGTCTTCGTAATCGCTTGGCTCCAGGTACAGAAGGTGGTGTAACCTTGCATCAGCCATCGGGTGAACTGATGAGTATTTATGATGCTGCGATGCAATATAAAGCGGAATCTGTAGCTTCAATTATATTGGCAGGTAAAGAATATGGCTCTGGATCTTCGCGAGATTGGGCTGCCAAAGGCCCTGCGTTGCAAGGTGTTAGAGCTGTGGTTGCCGAGTCTTATGAACGTATTCATCGTTCAAATTTGGTAGGTATGGGAATTCTTCCACTGCAGTTTAAAGCAGGAGAGAGCCCTGAATCATTGGGGCTAACGGGTCAGGAAGTGTTCAATATTTCAGGTGTGCAAGTCGGTGCAACGGAAGTGAGTATTACGGCTGGTGATGTCAGATTTACAGTACAAGTACGCATTGATACCCCGAAAGAGTGGGAGTATTATCAGCATGGTGGCATTTTACATTATGTTTTGAGGCAGCTTGCAGCCTGATTGAATAAGATTGATGGATTGAAAAGGCTTCTGCAAGGGAGCCTTTTTTATTTTTATCTTACTGTATTTTAGATAGCAGTCTTCAAATAGAGTGAAATATAGGGGTTCTTTGATGTGAATCGCGCGTTGACACTGGCTAGTTGCTCCCTAGCTTACAGCGGCTTATTGTGCCCCGTGCTATAGGTACAAGATATGATGAAAGGTGATGCAAGTGACTAAAAAGAATCAACCCGAAGAACCAATGCAAGAAAATGCTCCTATGGATGCAGCACTGGGTGCGGAAATGGAAGAGCTTAAACGTGATATGCGTTCGGCCAAAATAACGAATTGGTTGGAAAGAAATCAGCAGCAATTGATTGCAGGGGTTGTGATTGTGGTATTGGCGATGGCTGGTGCTGGGTTATGGTCTGAAAAACAGAAGTCCTATAAAGAGTCTGCTGCGATGATGTATTTTCAAGCTTTGTCTGTAGCAGATGACTCACAGCGTCAAGCTTTGCTGGAAGCTGTGGTAAAAGATTATGCTGATACTGGCTACGGTATTCTAGCACATGTTCGTTTGGCTCCTTTAGCTGATACCGAGGAAAATCTTCGTGCTGTCATTGAGAATGATGATGCAACACCAGAGTTTCGTTGGCAGGCACGTTTGGACTTAGCAGAGTTTTTTATTGCACAAGGCAACGTAGATGAAAGCAATGCTTTGCTGAAAGAGCCTGTGGGCGAGCAGTTTCAACAGCTTCGTTATGCCTTATTAGCTGAAATATCTACAGGAAGCACTCAGAAAGAGTATTTACAAAAATCGCTTGATGCCCCCTCCAATGATGCCGTATTGAAGTCTGACATTGAAGCTAAGTTAGCGAAGGCTGGTTCGTAACTTATGCCTAGATCTAAATGTTCATCACGTATGATACGTGCAATGGCATGTATGCTGGTTGCTGCTGGCTTGTCATCTTGTTCGTGGTGGGTTACTGATAAGGTTGCTGTCATGGATGCAATGGTTGCATCCAAATCAATTGAGACAGTATGGTCTAGTGACGTGGATGCTCGTAAACCAGCAGATCCTTTGGCTTATGGCCAAGCTGCCTTGACAGGGCAGGGCAAGGCCGCACGTTTGGTGATTGGTGGCGGTGATGGACGTGCTCATGTGTATGATTTGGCGGGCAATGAATTATACCGTGTTGCGTTATCTGAAAATTCTGATTCTGGAGCTGCAACGCTGCCTTCAGGTTTGGTTGTACTCAGTGATACCAATGCACAACTATATGCAATTGACGCACAGCTTGGTAAAATCGCTTGGCAATTTACCTTATCCTCACCTGTTACAGGTACACCGATCATTATCGATCAAGATGTTTTGGTTCAATGTACAGACAACCGTATTTATCGTATTGATGGGCATGGAGAAAAGGTGTGGAGTTTTTCAGGGCAAGCCGGTGGTTTGGGTTTATACTTAAATACATCGCCGTTATTGCATAACAATCGAATCTACGCCTTATTGACGACGGGAGATGCAGTGGCTTTGGATGCGCAGGCAGGTGATTTAATTTGGCGTAAACAATTGTTATTGAATACGGATGCGGCACATTTGGCTGATTTAAAAGCACCGCAAGCTATGCCTGTATGGATGCCAGAGCTGACATGGGCAGGAAATGTAGCCAAAGACCTTGTGTTATTTTCATTCTACCAAGGCGAAATGTTTGCTTTGAGCGCTGATGATGGCAGTACGCTATTATCAGATGAAATATCACTTAAGTCCGCACCGCTGGTGGATGCTGACCGTCTATATATTGCTGACTCTCATGGATTATTTAAAGCTATTGAACGAAATACGGGCACCGTATTGTGGCAGAAAAAACTATCAAATGCTGAATTGGTTGGTCCTGTAATGTGGCATGATTCGCTTTGGTTGGCTGACTCCCAAGGTGATGTTTTTCGTTTAGATCAAACGGGGCATTTACAAGCAAGCACCGAGCTTCCGGGCTCGATTGATCGTTCGCCTGTTGTGACCCAAAATGGAGTGTTGGTTCACACAAGCTTTGGTGGTTTGTATCTATTACATTAATTTTATGGTGATAAAGTATGTCTGAAAGATTACCCGTTATTGCTATTGTTGGTCGTCCCAATGTTGGCAAGTCTACCTTATTTAATCGCATTGTTGGCAAGCGCAAAGCTATTGTTGGTGACCGCCCAGGTGTGACTGTGGATCGCCTTGAGGTGGAGTGTATGTTAGGCGATAGCCCTGTGATGCTTGTGGACACAGGTGGCATTGGTGAAGATGCACACAACACTATGCAACCAGCTATCGATAGTCAGGTAGAAGCGGCTTTGGATATTGCAGATTTGGTTATTTTTGCGGTGGATGCACAAGCAGGTGTAACATCAGTGGATGCCGATATTGCCGATAAATTGCGCCGTGCATCCTTGAGTGTTGTTTTGGTAGTGAATAAGGCTGAAAACCCTGATTCCGAGCTGGATTTCTTCTCGCTGGGTTTGGGTGATCCACAGCCTGTGTCAGCCATGCATGGTCATGGTGTGCGGGAAATAGTATCTCATTTGGAATCCGTACTGCCAGATTTTGGTGCTATTTCAGGTCAAGATGTCGAGCCTTTGGCGCGCATTGCTGTTATTGGCCGGCCGAATGTAGGTAAATCAACATTGATTAATGCTTGGCTTGGTTATGACCGTATGGTGGTTAGTCCCATTGCTGGAACGACACGTGACGCTATTGATATGGATATGCCTTATGGTGCATTTGATAGTGAGCAAGTTGTACGTTTGGTAGATACTGCTGGACAACGTAAGCATGGGCGTATTTCAGATGTGATTGAATTTGTTGCACGAGTGAAAGCGGTGCAAGCATTTCGTCGTGCTGATACTGCGGTGATGGTTTTGGATGGTTCGGAAGGTATTGTTGAGCAAGACATGCGTTTAATGACGTTGGCACATGAAGAAGGATGTGCGCTGATTGTTGCGGTCAACAAGCTTGATTTGTTGGATGATGCAGAATGGAAGCATTATGCAGAACGTTTGAACTACCGTATGCGTGGTTTAGCCGATGTACCAGTCTTTCGCATGAGTGCAAAAAATGCTTCAGGCACAAAAGCTTTATTAAAAGAAGCCGTGGCGGCCTCCAAACGTAATGCCTTTACTGTTAGTACAGGTGAATTAAATCGCTGGATGACTGAGGCACAAGACCAACAGCGTGCCCCCAGCGACCATGGTAAATCAATTGTACGTTTGAAATATATTTCACAGGTTGGAGAAGCACCACCACGTTTGAAGGTGTTTTGTAATCGGCCTGGTAGCATTAAGGCATCATATTTACGTTATTTAGAGCAGTCTTTTCGTAAACGATTTAAGCTTCCTGGTGTGCCTGTGCGCTTTATTTTTACTGCCAGCGATAACCCGTATCTAAGCTCAGATATGGGTAATAAAAAAGAAGAAAATTCTTATGCTTCCAAACGCGGAAAGACAAAGCGTGCTAAACCAAATAAACGTTAATGCATAGCTTTGAAGAAACACGGGTCTTGGCATGCTCAGCGGAAGCGATGTTTGATGTTGTGATGGATATTGAAAAATATCCTGATTTTTTGCCGTGGGTCGCAGGCGCCCGTATTTTAAGTGAGCAAGAGGCTGAATTTACGGCTGAATTGGTGGCTGATTTTGCGGGCATGAAGAAAATCTTCACTACGGTGGATCGCTATGTTGTCAATGAGTGCATTGAAGTACGTTTGCTGGATGGCCCATTTCGCTTTCTAGAAAGTTTTTGGAGTTTTAAGCAGCTAAGCGAGGTCTCTTGCAAAGTTCATTTTTCGATTGAATTTGATTTTAAAAGTGCCTTATTGGGTGCTGTTGCGGCGCCTATCTTTACGACGGCATGCAAATCCATGGTGCATGCTTTTGAAAAGCGTGCCTGTGAGGTGGCGAAATGAAGGTAAGTGTAATTTACGCGCTGCCTCAAGAGCAGTATTTGGAAGAGTTAGATGTGGCAGATGCAATTACTGTGGAAGAGGCTATTAAGATGAGCCATGTGTTAGAGCGCTTTCCCGAGATTGATTTGGCTGTGCACAAAGTTGGTATCTTTGCCAAGCTTGCCAAGCTTGATCTGGCTTTACGCGATGGTGATAGGGTGGAAATTTATCGCTCTTTACCACCCAAGCCGCGCAATGCTCACGCTGCCGATGATAAAAAGGCTCGGATTCGCGCAAAAAAAGAGAAACGCGCAGAAACATCGGAATGAAAGGTTTGTTCTTTCATAAGTTTTTCATCTTTGTGTCTTTAATATAAGCCATCTTATGATGAATACGCATGGTTTAATTGAATCAAGAAGGAGTTTTATTTGAAAGTTTCTCAAGCACTTATCGGAGTGATGTTTTTATTGCTGTCACAGGCAGTACAAGCAATGCCAAATAGTTTTGCAGATTTGGTGGCAGAACAGCGTGACACAGTGGTAAATATTAGCACGACAAAACTGATAAAAGCACAACCAAGAATGCCTCATGGCTTGGATAAAAACTCACCGTTTAACCAATTTTTCCATGATTTTTTGGGACAGCTACCTGAGCAGGAACGCCATGCTTTGGGCACAGGTTTTATTCTTTCAAGCAAAGGTTATGTGGTGACCAACAATCATGTGATTGATGGAGCCGATGAGATCGTTGTAAAAACCAGTGATGGAAAAGAGTATGAAGCTGAATTGATCGGTAGTGATGCGAAATTGGATGTAGCATTACTTAAAATTAAAGCCAAAGGCTTGCAAGCGGTGGCTCTTGCGAATTCTGATAAGTTGCGAGTCGGTGATTGGGTGGTTGCGATTGGCAACCCTTTTGGTTTAGAGCAAACCGTGACGGCAGGCATTGTATCTGCACGAGGTCGTGTGATTGGCTCTGGCCCTTATGACGATTTTATTCAAACGGATGCGGCGATTAACCCAGGGAATTCGGGTGGCCCATTATTTAATAGTAAAGGTGAAGTTGTAGGTATTAATACTGCGATTTATTCACGTAGTGGTGGAAATAACGGTATTGGTTTTGCGATTCCTATTAACTTGGTGCATTCAGTCTTTGATGAATTGCGCGATACTGGGCATGTGCAGCGTGCACGTTTGGGTGTTGGTATTCGTGATATTGACCAAGATACCATGAAGGCATTGGGGCTAAAGAATAAAGATGGAGCATTGGTTACACAGGTGGAGGGAGGCTCTGCTGCCGATAAGGCACATGTTCAAGCTGGCGATGTGATTATTGGTATGGATAAAGAAAAGATTAAATCATCACATGATTTGCCAATTCGAGTGGCTCGCCATCATCCTCGTGATAAAGTTATCTTGCATATCATTCGTGATGGTAAACAGATTCGTGTTCCTGCTGTGCTTGAAAGTATGAAAGAGACAATGCTAGCGGGCAAACATGGTAAAAAGAAATTGAAATTCTCTCTTGGGCTAACACTGGCTGAGTCAGATAAAGACATACGCAAAGAGCTTGAAGTGCATGTTAAATATGGTTTGGTTGTGCGGAATGTGCAGCCTGGTTCAGCTGCGGCTAGAGCTGGAATTAAACAAGGTGATGTATTGTACAAAGTGGATCGTAAGAGCGTGAAAACATTGGCTGATTTGGGGCGGATTATAGATAAGGCTGAACCAAATAGTGCATTGAGTGTTAATATTGATCGGCATGGGGACCAAACATTCACAATGGTTCGCCTACCTAAGAAATAAGATGACAATGGCCCCTGCGCTACAGTTGATGAGTCGTAAAGCATGTTGCTTATGTGAAGATGCTGAAGCTGTATTAGCGCCTTTTTTAGCGCAGGGACGCTGCACCTTGGAAGTATTGGATGTAGATCAAGATGTGGCTTTGGCAGCATTGTATGGTATGGATGTTCCAGTGTTGCTTGTGAATAGAAAGGTGCGGTGCATGCACCGTATAGAACAGCAAGATATTGAGCTTTTATTAGCGGAGGTTGTTGGATGTTAGGACGTTGGTTATTTATGGGTGCTTTGGTAGCGGTGATTGCAGGGGTGGCGTGGTTTGGCTTGCCTGAAGCAAAAAAGAAAGTAACTGTGGGTAATGCAGCTTTGGAATTTTCATTGCCTGATTTGCAAGCTAAGAGCCAAATGCTGCCGAAAGGTGATGTTATATTATTGAATTTTTGGGCAACATGGTGCCCACCGTGCCGCCAAGAAATGCCTTCAATGGTAGCGTTGTCAAAGAAATATGCTGCCAAAGGATTAAAGGTGGTAGCTGTATCTGTGGATCGTGATGCTAAGGCGCTTAAGAGTTTCGTTGCAGAATACAAATTACCGTTTCTTGTTTTGCATGATATAGATTCAGCAGTTGCTCAAAATTATGGTGTCTATCGTTACCCTGAAACATTTTTAATTGACCGTAATGGGCATGTCCAAGCTCATTTGATAGGAGCAATTGAATGGATGTCTGCACCAATGCAGGAAAATATTGAAAATTTACTTAGCGGCAAGGACTTAGCCAGCATCAAATGATGAGTTTGTTTCCAACGCAAGCTGAGAAACTTGAAAAAATAGCACAGCTTCGTCATGTATTACATGAACATAACTACCATTATTATATTTTAGACAACCCACGAATAACAGATGTTGAATATGATGGCTTGTTGCGCCATCTAAATGATTTAGAGGTAGAGCTAGGTTTACCTATTCCAGAAAATTCGCCAACGCAAACAGTGGGAGCACCACTCAGCCAAGCCTTTACTGCATGTAAACATGGCGAGCCAATGTTATCACTTGCCAATGCCTTTACTGCAGATGAAGTGCTAGCATTTGACCAACGTATTACTGATATATTGGGCGAAATTTCTCGCAACTATATTGTGGAGCCTAAAATTGATGGCTTAGCGGTTAACTTGCGTTATGAGTTGGGCCTATTGGTATCAGCGGCAACACGTGGTGATGGTCGTGTTGGTGAAAATGTTACCGATAATATTCGTAGTATTGCGGATATTCCCTGGCACTTGAATGGCTTGGATCATACCCCTGATGTGTTGGAAGTACGTGGTGAAGTGTATATGTCGAAAGCTGCTTTCAAGCAGCTTAATCAGTCGCAACAAGCATCTGGAGATAAACTCTTTGCTAACCCTCGTAATGCAGCAGCAGGTTCATTAAGGCAGCTAGATGCGCGCATCAGCGCGAGCCGGAAACTAAGCTTTTTTGCCTATGGTGTTGGCTTAGGTGGGCATGGTTGGTTAACAAGTCAGACGGCGCTTTTTGAAGTGTTGCATGGTTTAGGCTTTGCAGTTCAGGAAAATAAAGAAATGGCATCAATTCATGAAGCTTTGAATTATTATGATCATTTTTTAAGCCAGCGAGCTGACTTGCCTTATGAAGTGGATGGCCTGGTATTTAAGCTTAATGATTTTGCTTTGCAGGAAGAGGTGGGAGCAGTGGCGCGATCACCTCGCTGGGCAATTGCGCATAAATTTCCTGCTGAAGAAGTTGAGACCAAGATAAATGATATTGTTTGGCAGGTAGGACGGACAGGTGTGATTACACCAGTTGCAGTGATGCAGCCTGTATCTGTAGCTGGTGTAATGGTTTCGCGTGCGACATTGCATAATATCAAGGAGCTGGCGCGCAAGGATGTGCGGCAAGGTGATAGAGTTATAGTACGTCGCGCTGGTGATGTGATTCCTGAAGTGGTGCGTGTTGTAAATTCAGATGCAGTACAGCGATCTTTGCCCGTTATTGTTCCAAGCCATTGCCCAGAATGTGAATCATTGATTGTACAGGAGGAGGCTGAGGCTGCTATTCGTTGTAGTGGAGGCTTATTGTGTCCCGCGCAGCTAAAAGAGCGTTTATCGCATTTTGTGTCGCGCAATGGCATGGATATTGAGGGTCTAGGTGAGAAACTCATTGCCCGTTTGGTGGATGAAGGGCTTTTGCATACCATGGCTGATTTATATGAGTTGGACTGGACGTGTTTGTCGGACTGGCAAGGTATGGGTGAGAAAAAAATAACCAATTTGCAGCAGGCCATTGAGCAAAGTAAATCATGCTCATTGCCGCACTTTATTTTTTCTCTAGGAATCCGCCATGTTGGGCAGGCAACAGCACGCGCATTGGCTGAGAAATTTGGAACATGGCATTTACTCAGCGAGGCTAATGAAGAGGAGCTGATAGTCATTGATGATGTTGGTCCTGAAGTGGCTAGGAGTGTATGTGCATTTTTTAAGGAAGAGCACAATCTGAGTGTTTTACAACGTTTGCAAAATGTCGGTGTTCAGCCCAAGGTTATGGCCGCTAAAAAAACTGATGTGGGGCATCCACTTGTTGGCAAAACCGTTGTGTTAACGGGAAGCTTTGAAACTGTAAAACGTAGTGATGCACAAACAAAATTAAGGGAGTTTGGAGCCAAAGTAAGTGGTTCTGTTTCAAGTAAAACGGACTATGTTGTTGCAGGTGAGGGCGCAGGTTCAAAGCTAGAGAAAGCCAAACAGTTGGGTGTAATAGTAGTGAATGAAGATCAGCTTTTGTTGTGGTTGGAATGGTCTGAAAGCGATATTGACGTAGTATAATTAAAGTTTTATCGTGCCGAGCATCTTGGGGAATCGTCTAGCGGCAGGACTGCGGACTCTGACTCCGCCAACCGTGGTTCGAATCCACGTTCCCCAGCCAAATGAATAAAGGGTTTTTGAGAAATCGAAAGCCCTTTTTCACTCTTTATTATACGTGGCTATCAATAAAATTATAAGTTTTGAAAATTTAACTAGCTACAGAGTTAGGGTTTTCTTGCTACTCCCCCTCTCGGCTAAAGTAGTGAGGTATACAGGTGGATATAAATGACAGTGCAGATTGTGCCATGATGCAACATGAGAAGTCTTCACAAGCTGTAATTCAATTTAATGAACGATGGAAACGTCTGGAAGCAATTCAGGATGATATAGCTGAGAATTTTATTAATGAGTTATTGGGAAATCTTAGTAATGATGACAATGATGAGTTGATGTCTCATGTTGAGGATATTCTGACTTGGAAAAAAGATATGAATGAACGTTTAGACCTTGCTGAAAACAAACACCTTTCCGAATATGCCAAAGACCTAAAGGAAACAGCGATGCTTGCCATTAAACTTTGCCAGAAATATGAGATATATAATGATATAAAATCATTTCAATATCATGGTAGCCGCCAGATAATCGAGCTCAATGGAGAGAGCCTTTATTTCTTCGGTTGATTACTTTGGGTTACAATGAGGACGCTAAAATAATGGGTGTGCTATGAATGGCACTTAAGCATTTTTGACATGCTTTCCTCCATGCTGAATCTTTTTTATAATGTGCCTTGGAGCGGTCAATAGTTGAAAGTTTTTTAGAAGTCGAATGTTCAAATAAAAAGGCTACCATTCACTTGGAATAATGCTTCGGGTACATTGTATGCAGTTGTTTTATAACTTGTCAGGTGTAAGAAACCCGAGCGTTGTTTATAGTTTATTGAGCTTGTAAATCTGTCTGTGTAAATATTTCAAACAGCTATTATGCTGAAGGGAGTATTTATGAAGCAGAAAGAGAAGCATGATCCAAAATTATTAGCGTTAGCCGGTGAGCTGGCGAAACACATGAAGACAGAATCTGATATATCGAGTTTAAGTCAGATACTGACGAAACTCACCGTTGAAACAGCGCTTGGAGCTGAGATGGAAGACCACCTTGGCTATGGGCGGCATGAGGGTAACGATATTGATAACCATCGTAATGGTCATTCTCGCAAACGTTTAATTGGCGCTCATGGTGAAGTAGATATTGAAGTACCTCGCGATCGTCACTCAAAGTTTGAACCTCAACTTTTAGGCGGGCTATCTCCACCTGACTAATATCTTTATGTTTATCTTTGCCCTTGGCTTGTCTAAGCCATAAATACAGGCTTTTGGTTGAAATGCCCAAACGATCCGAAACTGAATAGCCGCGTTCGCTAACCTGCTTGACCGCTTCAGCTTTAAATTCTGTTGTAAATATCTGCCTCAGTGATGAATTGTCAAAAGCAAGAAGCCTACCCCTTGCGGGTATAAACACTCCTCATGTCATTCCACTTTGGAATTAGATTTGTGTCTACTATTTTAGGGGTAGTCCAAATTGACACATATTAATGAGTAGCCTAAAATTCAGATTCAATAGTATAAGTCTAATTCAAGGGATAAGTCGTTTAAATACACCTTTGTTTTGAGGGCTGTTAGAAATGAGGGTTATCAAGGGGCGAGACATGAAAAAAACAATTATTGCTGCAATATTTACATTGCTGGCATCGGCGACAACAGCTCAGGCTATGGATGTTGAACCTTATGTTGGTGTTGGTGTTGGTGGATACTTGCTTAAAGACACCACAGCTGGAACAAAAATAGCATATGGTGGTTATGGGCAGTTAGGTGCTGATATAGGCGATTATCTTGGCGCTGAGTTACGTTTTGGAGCATCAGGTAAGGCTACCCGTACGACTCCTGTATTGGGTGGTGTTGATGTTGATATTAATACTAATATTGACTATATTTTCTCATTCTTAGGGAAGCTTCAAATGCCAGTCAGTGAAAAAGTCCAGTTTTACGGGCTATTGGGTGCTACTAGGGCGAAGGTTGTTGATAATATGAAAAAACCAGGGTTTGTTTTTATCTCCACGGGAACAACTAGTCGATTTACTAGAACAACTAGTTTTTCATTTGGAGGAGGGCTAGATTTTAAAGTGCAAGACAAGCTGGTTATTGGCGCTGAATATATGCATTATTATAAAAACATAAGTGGTTTTTCAGCCAATATAAAATATTCATTTTGATTTTCGAAAAAGCGCAGGGTACAAGTAGCAGCCTTGCGCTTTCAAAGCACGGCTTATCAAAGGGTAAAAACGAGTGATATTTTTACCTATCACGACTCTATATGTAACTGGTGGAGTCAGATACAAATACAGCTACTGAGCTTCCCCCAAGAAACTGGACACTAAAAAATCATTTTAGGGGTTTATTATGTCGGATAAATATCCGTCACTTATTAAAGAGTATAAGCTTGAAGCTCTAAGGTTGGCAGGTGAAACAGAGCTATGGACTGCCCCTAAAATAGTAGACACAAATCTAATTCCAAAGTGGAATGACATGAGGAGTGTTTATACCCGCAAGGGGTAGGCTTCTTGCTTTTGACAATTCATCACTGAGGCAGATATTTACAACAGAATTTAAAGCTGAAGCGGTCAAGCAGGTTAGCGAACGAGGCTATTCAGTTTCGGATGTTTCAGATCGTTTGGGGATTTCAACCAAAAGCCTGTATTTATGGCTTAG